>ENA-ORCY01000286-ORCY01000286.1-marine-metagenome-genome-assembly--contig:-NODE-286-length-33140-cov-4.997187_pt1 | contig 33140 bp, 22 predicted proteins | sample MGYA00248634_ERZ508507 | MGnify/ENA primary metagenome ERZ508507 (study PRJEB26178, sample SAMN06266269) | marine metagenome | isolation source: Columbia River Estuary | place: USA:Columbia River Estuary... | reverse complement strand
CAGAGACTGAAGCTTGGGTGACCGCTCAAAACAAAGTTACCTTTGGGTATTTGGACCGTATTCCCTTTCGAGAAGACCTAAAAAAGAGGCTTGAAAAACTTTGGAATTACGAAAAAGTCGGCGCTCCATTTGTTGAAGGGGACTACACCTACTTTTATAAAAACGATGGTTTGCAGAACCAATACGTACTCTACCGCCAAAAAGAGGGAGGAACTCCTGAAGTTTTTTTAGACCCCAATACATTTTCAGCCGATGGGACTACGTCTCTTGCGGGATTGAGTTTCTCCAAAGATGGAAGTCACTGCGCTTACCTCATTTCTGAAGGCGGATCGGATTGGCGGAAAATTATCGTGATGGATGCGCTAGCCAACCGAATTATTGAGGATACGTTAGTAGACGTTAAGTTCAGCGGTGTTTCCTGGTTGGGCAATCAAGGCTTTTACTATTCAAGCTACGACAAGCCCAAGGGCAGTGAATTGTCGGCCAAAACGGACCAACACAAATTATATTTTCACACATTGGGTACATCCCAAGCTAAAGATGCCCTGATCTTTGGCGGGACATCAGCTCAGAAACACCGCTACATTGGCGCTGGAGTTACGGAAGATCAACGTTATCTGGTGGTGACTGCTGCTAACGCAACTTCAGGGAATAAATTATTCATCCAAGATCTAGGCCGTAAAGGAAGTGGGTTGATTCCCATTCTTGCCCACGAAGATTCGGATACGTACGTAGTCGATACCGATGGTGAGCAGTTGTTTTTGATGACTAACTTAAACACACCCAACCAACGATTGGTTCGCACTACCATGACTGACCCTACACCTGATGCTTGGGTTGATGTAATCCCAGAAAAGGAGCATGTATTGTCCGTAAATACTGGGGGTGGATATTTTTTTGCCGATTATATGATTGACGCTATATCAAAGGTCTATCAGTACCGCAGAGATGGAAGTTTGGTGCGTGAGGTAGCTTTGCCTGGGGTAGGAACCGCCTCAGGGTTTGGAGCCAAAGCAGAGGAAACACAGCTTTATTATTCATTTACCAACTACAGTACCCCAGGCGTAATCTACTCTTATGACCTAGCATCGGGTGACTCCCAGGTACACTGGCAACCTAATATAGACTTCGATCCTGCCCAGTACACCTCTGAGCAAGTGTTCTATACCTCGAAAGACGGCACCAAGGTGCCCATGATAATCACCTACAAAAAAGGACTAAAACGCAATGGTAAAAATCCCACCATGCTCTACGGGTATGGCGGATTCAATGTGTCTTTAACACCTTCGTTTAGCATTACCAATGCAGTTTGGTTGGAGCAAGGCGGTATTTATGCAGTGCCCAATCTACGCGGTGGTGGTGAATACGGAAAAGCTTGGCATGACGCAGGGACAAAAATGCAAAAGCAAAATGTTTTTGATGACTTCATTGCAGCTGCGGAATATTTAATCGCTCAAAAGTATACGTCTAAAGAGTTTTTGGCGATTAGAGGTGGATCCAATGGAGGTCTATTAGTGGGTGCTACCATGACCCAACGTCCTGACTTGATGGCGGTTGCTTTACCTGCGGTAGGTGTGTTAGACATGTTGCGCTATCACACGTTCACAGCAGGTGCTGGATGGGCCTACGACTACGGAACTGCAGAGGATAGTCCTGAAATGCTCGCCTACCTCAAAGGGTATAGTCCTGTGCACAATGTGAAAAAGGGTACAGCTTACCCGGCTACCTTGATCACCACAGGTGACCACGATGATCGGGTAGTACCTGCCCACAGCTTTAAATTTGCCGCAGCCCTACAAGCTGCTCAATCAGGGACCAACCCTACTTTGATCCGCATTGAAACCAATGCAGGTCACGGTGCTGGAACTCCAGTGAGCAAGACTATTGAGCAAACAGCAGATATTTTTGGGTTTACTCTTTTTCACATGGGCTATGAGTCTTTACCCGATCAGTCCGTGCTTAGAGAACTTAAGAATTGACGATGCAGGAGTTTTTGATGTACCTCCACTTAGGCACTGTTTTACCCTGTGTACCCTTAGGAGCCTATCTATTGGCTGCAGGAAAGGGAGATGGAATCCATAAATCATTGGGCAAAATCTATATGTCCCTTATGGTGTTTACAGCTCTTGTGGCCTTGTTTATTCAGGCACAAGTCGGTCCTCAGTGGTTGGGACATTTTGGATGGATACATTTGTTTTGTCTGTTAACCCTGTACTCCGTTCCTACCGCTCTATTGGCGATACGCAGAGGAGATGTGCGCCGGCATCGATTTAAATTATGGTCCTTATACCTTGGAGCCATAGGTATTGCTGGTGGTTTTGCCTTTTGGCCTGGACGTTTTTTACACGAATTATTTTTTACCTAGATGAGAGTTGCTTTATTATATCTTATTGGATTGTTGTTGTTAACAGGGTGCCAAACAAAGCAAGCAGTTGTTCCTGAGTCTCAACAACAGGCGTGGTGGAAAGAAGCCATCGTCTACCAAATTTATCCCAGAAGCTTTCAAGACTCCAATGGCGATGGTGTGGGAGATTTGCAAGGGATTATAGATCGACTGGATTATATCGAGTCGTTGGGAATCAACACCATTTGGTTAAACCCTATTTATCCGTCTCCCAATGCCGATAATGGATACGATGTCAGTGATTACCGCGGTATTGCCCCTGAGTTTGGAGACATGGAAACTTTTGATCGTCTACTGGATGAATTACACAAAAGGGGGATCAAATTAATTATGGATGTGGTGGTCAATCACAGCAGCGATGAGCATCCATGGTTTATCGCCTCGCGCAGTGATGTCCATAGCCCCTACAGAGATTATTACCATTGGTGGCCTGCATCCAAAGGCACGCCTCCCTACAGATATAGTTTATTTGACGCCCAGGGGGACGCCTGGAAATACGATTCCATCACCGATGCGTATTACCTCCATTATTTTGCCGATAAGCAACCTGATTTAAACTGGGAAAACCCGGCTTTAAGGCAAGAAGTTTATGATTTGATGAAGTTTTGGGCCCAGAAAGGAGTGGATGGATTTAGGTTGGACGCGTTTCAGTTTGCGGCAAAAGACACCGCTTTTCCTGAATTACCTCAGGGGTATGAAAAGAATTTTATCCAGTACTACGCCATGCAGCCAGGCCTTCACGATTACCTGAAGGAGATGAATCAGCAGGTATTTGCCCCCTATGGGGTGGTCAGTGTGGCTGAAGGTGCTGGGCGCAGTTTCGAGGAAGCCCACGAGTTGGTGGATGCGGATCGACAGGAATTGCAGATGGCCTACGCTTTTGACGGGGTAGATGTGGCCAAGTATGACGGGTATTCACTAGCGACTTTGAAGCAGGTATTTACTGATTGGGATCGATCATTTGCTGAAAAAGGGTGGTTGTCCATTTTCTTGTCCAACCACGATCAAGCGCGTTTGGTCAGTCGATACGGTAATGATTCACCTGAATTTAGGGTGGCTTCGATCAAGTTGTTAAACACCTTCTTGTTGACCATGAGGGGTACACCTTATGTGTACTACGGTGACGAGTTGGGTATGACCAATTTAGGCATGGATCGCATCGAAGAGTATCAGGATGTGGCGGCGGTGAATGGATATGCTAAAGCTACATACAACGGGGAGGATTTAGATCAGTACATGAAGGTATTGGCCAAAACCTCTCGAGAGAATGGCCGTACTCCCATGCAGTGGACGGCCGATACCTTGGCTGGTTTTACCACGGGTATTCCATGGATGAAGATCAACCCAAACACTGCTTTTATCAATGTTCAAGATCAGGTGGCTGATCCATCAAGCCCTTTAAATCATTTTAAATCCTTGACCCAGTTGCGCAAAAAAAATCCTGTATTGGTCTATGGAGCGTACGAATTATTGGCTGAAGACCACCCACAAGTATATGCGTATACCCGAACATTAGGCGAAGTGTCCTGTTTGGTGGTGCTCAATTTTTCTGATAAAACGGCCCGCTGGGCGCCTATTGGGTTGAGTTTGGGGGAACAACCTTGGATCAATAGCGCAGATCAATTAATACAAGAGGGAAAAGAGTTGATTCTAGCCCCCTTTCAATCTATTGTCATTCCTTTAAATTAGCGCGATGAAGCAAGTAGGATATGTTGTGGTTAGTGGAGGTGCTCGGGGCTTAGGCCGAGCAGTGGTGGATTATTTTCTGGAACTCGGTCATCGTGTGTTGGTGATTGATTTGAATACTCAACCGCTAGATCCGATTTTGAAGCTTTATGGGGATAGCCTTCTAGCTGTTCAGGCAAGTGTATTGGATACCGATGTATTGACCGATGCATTAGCTCAAGCAAAACAACTGTGGGGGCCAGTTCGGGGGGTGGTGAATTGTGCCGGTGTTGCTCCTGCACAGCGGGTGATAGGTCGAGATGGATTGATGCCTTTAGCGGATTTTGAACGAGCTATTTCCATCAACCTAACAGGTAGTTTTAATTTGACTCGATTGGCCGCCCATCAGATGTCTGAGGGGGAACCTGATACAGAAGGTCAACGCGGTTGGGTGGTGCTTACTGCCTCTGTGGCGGCTTATGAGGGGCAAAAAGGTCAGGCGGCTTATGCGGCTTCCAAGGGAGGTGTAGCGGCACTAGTTCTTCCTCTAGCCCGTGAGTGGGCTTCTTTAGGTATTCGGGTTGTCGGTATTGCACCTGGAGTTTTTGATACAGAGATGTTGGCTGGTCTTCCACAGGAGGCTACCCAATCATTGGCTGCTGCGGTGCCCTTTCCCAAGCGATTAGGTCGCGCCTCAGAATATGCTCAACTGGTCAATCAAATAGCCCAAAACACCTACCTTAACGGAACGGTTTTGCGACTTGATGCCGGTCTTCGTATGGGATAACTAGACTTTAGAAAATTTTCTTCGGTAGTCGTAAGGCGTGGTTTGGGTATGCGCTTTAAAGTGTCTGAAGAAATTTGACAGGTTGGTGAATCCACATTCATATCCGATGTTTTTAATATCCAGCTCGGTTTCCATCAGGAGTTGAATAGCGTGGTTGAGTCGGTACTCGTTCAAGTAGGAAATAAATGTTTTGTTGGTTGTTTTTTTGAAAAAACGACTAAATGAACTCGGGTTCATGTGGATGAGTTCCGCTACATCATCCAAGCTGATCGGGTCTTTGAAATGCTGCTCGATGTAGTTGAATACTTTTTTAACCCGTTCGTTTTCTTTTAAACTTCCGATAAACGCCTTTCCGTTGGCATTGAGCATCTGTTTGTCTTCTGAGATGGCCAATTCGTTGAGAATATCGATCAATTCCAAGTATTGTTGAAACGGCTCCATGTTTTTCAGTTCTAGGAGTCGGTACCCTATGTAGTGTTTTACCTGTTCTGAAAACACAATTCCGTGATCAGAAAGTGTAAGCAATTCCCAGATTTTCTTGAATATGGGTACTTGTTCAATCGCATTGCCCAAAAACCCTGGTTTAAAATGGACCACCACTTCTTTTCGGGTATCTGTAAAGTAATCGGTGAAACCGTGGTGTGGTACATTAGACCCAATTAATACCAATTCGCCATCGGTATAGTTGGACAAGTGCATCCCGATGTGTCTTTTTCCAGATCCCTCATTGACGTACACCAATTCATAGTCGACATGAAAGTGCCAGCCGACCTCTTTCTTGTTGGGAAATTCGCAATCAAAAAACTTAAGTGATACATCCGAAAATTCGGCAGGTACTTCTTCGTAGATGGGGTCGATGCGCTGAATCATGAGGAGATGTGGATGTTGTGGTGTATTAAATTAACGTTTTTGTAACACAAAACGAACAACAGGTCATAAATATATACTTTTTGGATAAACGTCTGAATTTAATTTCGCGATTTTTCCAATAATTTTGTAAAACAATAAAGGAGGATATGGGGTGGTTTCCATACCTCTGGTTGATTTTAGTTGATTTTTAGTTTGGAAAGCACCCTCAGCAACGAGGGTGCTTTTTTTATGCACCTACCTCGTACGTTTCTCCGGAAAAGAAAAGTTCATCGGTATTGTGGTACTTTGCTTTGGCTACGGCAGCTTGTTTTACTTCGTGTAGTCGTTCCTCTAATGTAGTGTCTGGGACTGCGCGAATAATGCCCGTAACCATAGGATACTGAAGGGAAACCAACATATGGTGTAGGGTGCTATCGGGTTCCTTTGCATCGTGCACCAAGATATCAGCCTCTGTAATGCCCTCCTCTCCTAGGGTTACCACAACTAATTTTAGGCCGCGAAGCACCAAGCCTTTATTGCGCTCTTTGCCAAAAATCATGGGTTTACCGTGTTCCACATACAGCTGCTTATCCTCTCTGACTGATTTATCCGTCACGTGGCTAAAGCATCCATCATTAAATATGACGCAGTTTTGAAGTATCTCTACTAAAGAAGTCCCTTTAAATTGGTGGCATTTTATAAACAGGTCCGTCATTTCTTTTGGGCTATTTCCTGCCACACGTGCAAAGAATCTGGCTTGAGCCCCTAGGGCGAGTTGACCGACCGAAAAGGGTGGTTGTACATTGCCCAGTGGCGATGACTTTGTTTTAAGCCCCAAAGTGGAGGTAGGGGAGAATTGGCCTTTGGTCAATCCGTAGATTTCGTTGTTGAACAGAAGTACGTTTAAGTCTACATTGCGTCGCAATAAGTGGATAAAATGGTTGCCTCCAATGGACATCGCATCCCCATCACCGGTGATCATCCACACGCTTAAATCAGGGTTGGCTAGTTTGACACCTGTGGCTATTCCAGGAGCTCGGCCGTGAATACTGTGCATACCATAGGTGTTCATGTAGTAGGGAAAACGCGAAGAACAACCGATACCAGAGATAAATACGATGTCCTCTCTGCGCACTCCAACCTCGGGTAATGCCTTTTGCATCGCGTTTAAGATCACGTAGTCGTCACATCCAGGACACCAACGCACCTCTTGGTCGCTGGTAAAATCTTTTGGGGTGTAGCTCGGTTTTTCCATCAGCTGAGGTGTTGTTTAAAAGCTTCCAAGAGTTCGCTCTGGGAAAAAGGCAATCCTTGAATTTTGGTGTAGGAATAAATACGGGACTGATCGTGGTACATGCTGAGCAACTTGGCTAGTTGACCGTTATTTAATTCGCACACCAACACCTTTTTAAATCGACCCAATACCTCTTGGGTATTTTTTGGTAAGGGACTCAAATAGTTAAAGTGGGTGTAACCGACTTGATGATATCCCTGTTGGTGTAGGGTTTTCATGGCCGATTGTAAGGCGCCTTGAGTACCTCCCCAACCGATCACCAATAATTCGCCTTCTTGAGCATGGTGTACTTCTAGACCGGGTATTTGCGCCTGTACGCGTTGAATTTTTTCCTGTCGGGTATGTGTCATCGCCTCGTGGTTGATCGGATCGTAGGACACCGTTCCTTTTTCTTGATCTTTTTCCAATCCACCCACCCGGTGTTCTAGTCCAGGGGTGCCTGGAAGAGCCCAATCTCTGGCCAAAGTCCTTTCATCTCTGTGGTAAGGATGCCAGTTTTCCGGGGCTTCTTTAAGGATACGCGGCGTGATGTCCGGCATCTGTGAAGTGCGTTGAATTTTCCAAGGACCTGACCCGTTAGCGATGTATCCATCGGAGAGCAGCACCACGGGAGTCATGTGCTCCAAAGCTAGTTTAGCCGCTTGATAGGCATAGTGAAAGCAGTTGGATGGAGTGCTAGCGGCCAAGACGATTACGGGACTTTCCCCATGTCTTCCGTACAAGGCTTGTAGCAAGTCGGATTGTTCCGTTTTGGTGGGAAGTCCCGTGGAGGGCCCTCCGCGTTGCACGTCAACTACCACCAGGGGTAATTCAATCATCATGGCTAGTCCCAATGATTCAGATTTGAGTGCAAGTCCTGGGCCTGAGGTGGTTGTGATGGCTAGTGACCCGGCAAATGCGGCGCCAATCGCAGACGTAATCCCCGCAATTTCATCTTCTGCCTGGAAGGCAGTCACCCCTAATTGTTGGTGTTTTGAAAGTTCATGTAAAATATCTGACGCAGGCGTAATGGGGTAGGATCCCAAAAATAGCGGCAGTCCAGTTTTCTCGGCAGCTGCTAAAAATCCCCAGGCCAATGCTTGGTTACCCATCATCATCCGATAGGTGCCTGGCGGCATTTTTGCTGGAGCTACTTGATAGGAAGTGGGAATCAGCTCAAGCGTTTCCGCAAAGTTATACCCCGCCTTGAGCACTTTAATATTGGCAGCAACCAGATGGGGTTGTGCGGCAAATTTTCGCTCGATAAACGCAATGGTGTGGTCAAGCGATCGGTGGTACATCCAGTACACCATCCCTAAGGCCCACATATTTTTACTCCGAGTGATTGATTTGTTGTCCAACCCTTCGATTCCCTTGACCGCTTCTTTGGACAGCGTAGTCATCGCTACTTCAATCACTTTGTAGTCAGCTAAACTTCCGTCTTCCAACGGATTGGAGGAGTATTGTGCTTTGTCAAAATTGCGTTGGGTAAAGGAATCTGTATCTACAATCAATACATGTCCTTTTTTTAGCGCGCTCAAATTGGTTTTTAAACCGGCTGGGTTCATCGCCACCAATAAGTCTAATTCATCCCCCGGGGTATCGATTTCAAGGCTTCCAATATGTACTTGAAATCCGGATACACCGTACAAGCTACCCTGTGGGGCCCTGATCTCTGCCGGAAAGTTTGGGAACGTAGCAATGTCGTTTCCCAACATAGCGGAAGTGTCAGAAAACTGTGCGCCTGTAAGTTGCATCCCGTCTCCGGAATCACCGACAAATCGAATCACCACGTGATCTAAAGATTCTGTTGGTTTGTTTTTTTCTGTTGCGCTCATGGGTTAGCTTATCACGGTGCAAAATTATGGAATCCGCATCAGGATAACCCGGATATTGATCAGCTTTTTCCCATTATGGCACATTTTTGCCAATTGAGCAATGAAATACTCCGGTACCATGCGAATAGTTTACAATAACATATAAATCCTATAAATTTAGTATGATATTGATAAATCTACACAGATTCTTTACTTTCAAACAGATAAGTTAGGTTGTTTTTTTGACGTACTGAGTCAGAATTACGATCTGTTGACCGTCGACTTTCCCCTCGATATAGGTGGCGTTTTCTGGATCTAATGCGATACGGCGCACAGCGGTGCCCTGTTTGGCCACCATGCTGCTTCCCTTCACCTTTAGGTCTTTGATCAATACCACGTTATCTCCTGGTTGGAGGACTACCCCGTTGGCATCCACATGCACCAAAGCGGAGGCTTGCGCATCTAGTTCTGCTTGAGCCCAAGCCAAGTGTTCTTCGTCTAGGTACATCATGTCCAATAAATTTTGCGCCCAGGCTTCAGGAAGAAAGCTATGCAATAATCGCCAAGAGAGCACTTGAACGGGGGCTTGCTCGCTCCATATGGAATCGTTGAGGCACCTAAAATGATTGGGATCGAGTTGATCGCCTTGAATTTGTGTGACACAGGTAGCACACAGCAAAGTTTCATTGGGGATTCCTTGAGGTGCTTTAGTCACTGAAAAAGTTTGAACAGGCGCTTGAGCAGCGCAAAGGGCACAAATACTAGACAAAATGAATGAATTTATAGGTCAAATGTACTGATTTCAAATTTTGAGGGGGTTAAAGACTTTTTTAATAGTTTTAATGGACCAACTAAACCGTAAAACAATGAAACAGAAAATCTTTAATGGGGTATCCATACTCTTTGGATTATGGATGCTCAATGCCGGACTCAATAAATTTTTCAATTACATGCCCATGCCAGAAGACATGCCAGAGTCCATGTTAAAACTGATGGAACACTTGATGGCTTTTGGCTGGATGATGCCTTTGGTGGGCGCTGTTGAGGCGATTGCAGGACTTTTGATCGTGGTGCCAAGGACGAGAACCTTGGGCGCACTGGCCATGTTCCCTGTGATGGTAGGTATTTTATTGATCAACATCGTCAATGTACCCAGTGGTCTCCCTGTTGCAGCTCCGTTGATGGTGATCAATGTTTGGATGCTTTGGGAAGGTGGCGATAAACTCAAAGTGCTCTGGTCCTGAATCAGCGATGCGATAAAATAATCACATCCCGTGCTTGAACCGTTAAGGTTTTGGGTACGGGATTTGTTTTTTGGTCAAATACCCAATACGCTTCCTTGGGGGCGGTCCATACCTCTTTAAATTTTTGAAGATCGATGCTCTTGGGGGAATTTGACCCATTGGCCAAGACCATGACCCACTGGTCCTCCAATAGTCGGAAGTACACATACACTTGGTCCACCGGGGCGTAATGCACGGTTTTTCCTCGGTGTATGGCTTCGTTGTTTTTGCGCCATTGCAGTAGGGTGCGCGTGGTGTGGAAGTACTTATTTTCAGACTCAGTTCTTTGGTCAGGGCGCACGGCATCTCTGGAGTCTGAGGGCCATCCACCCGGAAAATCCCTGCGCAAATCACCATCCCCTTTTGATTTATCCCCGAGCATACCGATTTCCGATCCGTAATAGATCTGGGGGATTCCACGGGTGGTCATCAAGATGGATAAGGCCATTTTATAGGCGGAATGATCGGGAAATAACTGATTGAATCGGGTGGTGTCGTGGTTTTCTATAAACAGAAATAGCTGGTTGACATTGGGATATAAAAAGTCATTGGCCAGGACATCGTAAAACTGTACCAATCCCTTATTCCAGGAGGGTTGGTCGGTAAATGCCTCGTGGGCAGCCATGTGAAAGGGAAAATCCATCACGCTGGGCAATTGTCCATTAAACCCTTGTATGGCCCCTACCGGCGAATCTTTCTGCCAATAAGCGACGTGTGCCGCTTGGGAATACCAGGTTTCTCCCACGATATTAAAGTTGGGGTACTCTTTCATGATCGCTTCCGTCCAACGGGTCATGCCTTCTTTTTCTCCATAGGGGTAGGTGTCCACTCGAAACCCGTCCAAGTCAGCGTACTCCACCCACCAAATCGCATTTTGAATTAAGTAGTTCAACACCAGTGGATGCGATTGATTGAGGTCCGGCATAGAGGGAACAAACCAACCTTTTTCAGACAGATAGGTATCCGATGGCGCCGCGTTAGGGTCAAACACCGTGGAGAGTCGGTAGTTGGTCTGTCCGTATCCGTTTTCCCCCGAAAACTGATGAATCCAATCCTTAAAGGGAAGGTCCTTGATCATCCAGTGTTCCAAGCCCCAATGATTGGTGACGTAGTCTTTGATGAGCTTCATGCCGTTTTGGTGTAGGGTTTTGGCCAGCAGGGCATAATCTTCGTTGGTGCCAAAACGCGGATCGATCTGGTAGGCATCGCTACAGGCATATCCGTGGTAGGAACCTCGGCGGTCGTTGTCCGCCAAAACGGGGGTATTCCATACCGCAGTAATCCCTAAGTCTTTGAGGTAGTCTACCCGGTCGATGATGCCTTTTAAGTCTCCACCGTGTCGGCCATCAATTTTATCTCTATTCGCTTGCTCGAACGTCTGATTGGTCTGGTCATTGTTTGGATCCCCATTGGCAAATCGATCCGGCATGATCAAGTACACCACATCGGAGCTGTCAAACCCCTGGCGCAACGCACTTGATGGTTTGCGCGCTTGGAGTTGGTAATCCACAGAAAATTTTTGGACGCCTGCTTCCTTAAAGATCAAGGTATACGTTCCTGCTGCCAACCCTTGGGTGTCCCAGTCCAAAAACAAATAATTGGGGTTTTCTACCTCCGTTTTTTGCAGGGGTCCTTTTCCTTGGACCTCTGCGGTTAATGATCCGATCCCTGGTCCGTAGATCATCAACTGCAGGGAGGAGTGCTCCATGCCAGCCCACCAATTGGGGGGATTTATTTCTTTGATTTGGGCCTGAATAGGGGCTCCTAAGGTGATGAGTATCAAGATGTACAGCAGGCGCAAGGACTTCATAGCATACAATTTATCCAAAAGTAACGGATTCTGTGCCCCCCAAAAACGACAGATCTCAAAAAGTTATTCAACTACAACCTTATCGTATACTTTTTTGATCGGGTTATCGAAAAAAAATGAGGGAGAATTCTCCCGCGATGTCTTAATTTTAAAAACTCAATTCAATAAAATGCGACAACGCTTTTTCCTTTGGTTGCTCTTGGGCATGACCTTAACCTCTGCTTGGGCCCAGCAACAAAACGCTGCGGTGACGGCGACCCCCAATCCCTTTAGCGAGAGCGCATCGGTAACGCTTCGCTTTACCGGGGTTAACCTCACTACCTGGGGGGTAAACGACGCCTATCTTTGGGCCTGGAGTTTAAACAGTGCAGGAGTTGCTCAAGATGCGCCAAACAATGGGAGCTGGACCAGTTCTTCTGAAGCCCATAAGTTGACCAAGAACACCGACGGATCCTTGTCTATTACGTTTATTCCTAAGGATTTTTATGGGCGTACCAACATCTCCCGCATCGGTTTTTTGGTGAAGGCCAAAGATGGAAGCGGTGACAAAAAAACCCAAGATTTGTTTTTAGATGTCGGCACTTTTGATGTGGTTTTGACATCGCCGACAGCCTCCCTGACCTTATTGGAAAACGGCGCTTCACTTCAGGTAACGGCGACCAGCACCCTCCCGGTGGTTTTTACCCTAAAAGCCGATGGGACATTGATCCACACCAGTACAGCGACTACTTCATACAGTTATGCCGCGCCTGTATCCCAATTGACTTCTTTTGCGCTGCGCGCTACGGCAGGTGGTGAATTTAAAGAGTACACCTTTGAAGCTAGACCTAAACCCGCAGTGGTTCAGGCCCCGGTGCCTGACGGATGGGTGGACGGAATCAATTTTGATCCAGCCCAGCCCGACCGTGTGAAGTTGGTTTTTTATGCCCCCCAAAAACAAGTAGTACACGTGATCGGACCCTTTAATCAGTGGACACCTAGCGAGGGCTATATGATGAAGTACGACGCCAGCAGCAGTCGTTTTTGGATAGAGCTGGATGGGTTGACTCCAGACAGTCACCTCCTGTATCAATATTTAGTCGATTTCCAGATCAGGGTGGCCGATCCCTATGCCACACAGATATTAGATCCCTGGAACGACAGCTACATCAGCTCAGACACCTATGCAGGTATTCCTGCGTATCCGGCCAACGCTTATCCAGAGGGAGAGACTCCTCAAGCAATCACTTGGTTTACCTTGGATACAACGCCTTATGTGTGGAACGATACCGGCTATCAAAGACCAGCTAAAGAAGATTTGGTCATCTATGAATTATTGCTCAGAGATTTTGACCCCGCTCATTCATACGCGGCCCTACAAGCGCGGTTGGATTATTTACAAGGGTTAGGAGTCAATGCGATCGAGTTGATGCCCATCAATGAATTCGATGGCAATGAGAGCTGGGGCTATAACCCCTCTTTCCACATGGCGGTCGATAAGTATTACGGAAGTCCGGATGCGCTTAAAGCATTGGTGGATGCCTGTCACCAAAGGGGAATCGCAGTGATCGCTGACATTGTCTTTAACCATGCCACAGGGCAGAATCCTTATTTTAGGATGTACAACGACAGCCAAGGCGCCAACTCAGGAACGCCTTCAGCGGACAGCCCGTTTTTTAATGTTTCCGCCAAACACGCCTACAGTGTGTTTTACGACTTTAACCACCACCACCCGTCACAAGCAGCGCGTTCCTACGTAAAGCGCGTGGTGCAAGAGTGGATTAGGACCTATAAGCTCGACGGATTTCGCTGGGATTTGACCAAAGGATTTACCCAAAACTGCGGGCAAAACGACGAGTATTGCACAGGCGTAAAGCAGGATGACCGCGTGGAGGTACTCAAAGCCTATGCGGATTTCCAGTGGGCAGTTGATGGTGATTCCTATGTCATTTTTGAGCATTTGGGGAATAATGACGAAGAATCCATTTGGGCCAATTACCGTTTAGACGAAGGAAAAGGAATTATGCTCTGGAGCAACTACAACTGGGCTTATTCTCAGTCGATTCAAGGCTATAGCGATGGCGCCAATTTTAATGGGGCCTCTTATCTGAGCCGCGGATGGACCGAGCCCCGCAATGTGGTGTATATGGAGAGTCACGATGAGGAACGCTTGATGTTCCGCGCTTTGGAATACGGCAATGCCTCAATCAAAGGAAACCTGAACCTCTCCTTGGAACGAGCTGCGCTGACTGCTTCGTTCTTTTGGCCCATACCCGGACCTAAAATGCTCTGGCAATTTGGGGAATTGGGGTATGATTACTCGATTGATTACGAGGGTCGCCTGTCCAACAAGCCTATTCGATGGGACTATGCCGCTGTGCCTGAGCGCGCTGCTTTGCGCCAGCACTATGCGGATTGGATCGGTTTGAGAAAGGTAGAGCCTATTTTTAATACCGATGATTTCACCATCAGCTCTGGGAGCGCTACTGGGGTGAAGGTGATCAAATTATCCCTGGCTGATGCGCCAGAGGGGCACGCCAGTGAAGTGATGATCGTCGGTAATTTTGGGGTAACTACCCAGACGGCCATACCGGTATTTGCCCAGGCTGGGGTTTGGTATGATTGGTTTGATGACAACCGCAAACAAAATATTTACGAGGCGTCTGTGCCGATGGCTTTGGCCCCAGGTGAGTGGCATGTGTATGCCAATGCGCCTACGGCTTATTTCCCCAACAACAACCCTCCTGATCAAGATAATGACGGAGTAGTTGATGGGGTAGATCAGTGCCCAGATACCCCTTTTGGCTCTATGGTTGATGTGCAAGGCTGCCCTGTATTTTCGCTGCCTAGAAATCGTTTTTCCCTGAAGTCAACCGCCGCCACCTGCCCAGGAAGCAGCAATGGAGCTTTGGAGTTAAAGGCCTTAGCCAGCTCAGAAAACTACACCTATACTGCTGTGCTCAGCAAAGAGGGCACTGTTGTACAAACGGTGACCCTGTCGCCCACTTCTCTGACCCAAACGGTCACTGATCTGCCTGTGGGCACGTATCAGGTATGCTTTTCTGCGGTAGGAGTTTCAGGGTACAGTCAGTGCTATACGGCATCGGTGTCCGAGCCAACACCTTTGGCAGCGGCTACTAAAGTCGATGTGGCTGCCCGCACCATCACTTTGAATTTAGCTGGGGCAGAGCGCTATAGGGTATCGATCAATGGCGTGTCTCAAGAATACAGTTCAGCTCAGGTAGGGGATGGTCTAGTTCTTGATTTGGCCTTAGGCAATAACCGTCTACGTGTAGCAACAGAGGCGGATTGTCAAGGGGTATATACCGATGAGATTTTTGTCAGCGCTCAAGTGCTTTCCTACCCCAATCCTACTTCTGGGCCGCTTCAGGTTTATGTCGCCGGTTCAGATACCGAGGTGGCTGTACAGTGGATGACTTTGGGCGGTGTGGTGTTGGATCAAGACCAGCGATCGGTGTCAGACCGAAGGGTGATGGACTGGGACATCAGCGCTTATCCTTCAGGGGTATATGTGCTGACGATCACGGGGTCACAAGTGAGGCAAAGTCTTAAAATAGTCAAGCAATAGTATGTACGCACTGGTGGATTGCAATAACTTCTACGCTTCTTGTGAGCGGGTTTTTAAGCCTGAGCTCATCGGGAAACCTGTGGTGGTCCTTTCCAACAACGATGGCTGTGTCATCGCGCGCAGCAGTGAGGCCAAGCCTTTTGTGCCTATGGGCGCGGTGGCTTTTAAGTATCGGGAGGTATTTGCCCAGCACGACATCCGTGTTTTTTCCTCGAATTACGCCTTGTATGGAGACATGAGTCATCGGGTGATGGAGGTGTTGCGTCAGTTTTCTCCAGAGGTAGAAGTGTATTCAATCGATGAGGCGTTTTTAAAGTTCACCGGTTTTGAGCAGTGGGATCTTCAAGCCCATGGATTGGCGATGAAGCAGCGGGTACAGCAGTGGACTCATATTCCGATCAGTGTGGGGATAGCCCCCACTAAGGCACTGGCCAAGGTGGCCAATAAGATCGCCAAAAAATTCCCCGAGCGCACCCAAGGAGTTTATGCCATTGATACGGAAGAAAAGCGCATAAAAGCACTTCGCTGGACTGCGGTGGAAGACGTTTGGGGCATTGGCCGAAAGACGACCAAAAAACTTCAGGCTATTGGGGTGCGTACGGCGGCTGATTTTGTCGCTTTGCCAGATGCCTATGTGCGCAAAACCTTTTCTGTGGTGGGCCTTAGGCTCAAGCACGAGTTGGCCGGTCAGTCGGTTCTGGAGCTGGAAGAGGTACAGACCAAAAAGGCCATTGCGACTACCCGCAGCTTTAAAAATGAACTCAGCGATTTGGAAGACCTCAAAGAACGGGTAGCGACCTATGCGGTGCTCTGTGCGGAGAAGCTTCGCCGACAGGCTACGGCTGCTTGCTTGGTACACGTGTTTGTGCACACCAATTTTTTTAAAACCGATCAGCCGCAACACGCTAAGAGCACTGTGGTGCGTTTGCCTTTTGCCAGTCAGTCGAGTATTACCTTAACCCAGTATGCGCTCAAAGCGCTCGAGCAGATTTACAAACCCGGTTACGGGTATAAAAAAGCGGGTGTAGTGGTGATGGGGATCACGCCTGTCTCCTCGGTACAGCTCGATCTTTTTGTAGGGGAAAACCCCAAACACAAGCCATTGATGCAGGCCATAGACCGAATTAATGCCCGATGGGGCACCCAGCGCACCCGTCTGGGACGTCAGGATGTGGGTCGTGTGTGGAAGATGCGCCAAGAAAAACGATCTCCGAGTTATACCACCGCCTGGACTGATTTATTGACGGTTAAATAAGTTTCTATGAAAATTCAATCGGCCCCCAAATGGAGCAGCGAACTCCAGCCCCTATCCCTAAAAAAAGAAGGGGATAAAACCTACGTCACCTATTACGCTTCCGGAGTTCAGGCGGGTTTTCCCAGCCCGGCAGATGATTTTAAGGAGCAACAACTCAGTTTAGACGAACGCTATTTAAGCCATCCAGAAGCGACCTTTATGGTTCGGGTGGCCGGGAGTTCTATGGAGCCCACGCTCCAGGTGGGCGATATATTAATTGTGAAGTCTGATGTGGTGTTGGAAGACAACAAAATAGGAATTGTATCGGTGAACCACACGGATTTTACCGTAAAGCGTTTGGATAAAAAGAACCAACGCTTGGTCGCCGATAATCCAGCTTTTGAATCGATACACATTCAAGAAACCGACACCGTCGTCTGTCTGGGTGTGGTGATGCATTTGATTCGAGATATTAAATAAAAAACCCCAGCGCAGCTGGGGTTTTTTATTTAGTTGAGGTGTTGGAGAATTTTGTCGCTCATCGGGTTGGTGATGGAGTAATAGAAATCCACAAATCGACCTTGTTCATCGACTAGGTATTTCTGAAAATTCCATTTCACCTCTGAGTCAGCCACACCATTCATGGATTTTTTGGTCAGCCATTGGTATAGGGGGTGCTGATTCGATCCCTTGACATCAATCTTGTCGGTCATCACAAAATTCACCCCGAAGGTCGCTGAGCAGAACTCTTGAATTTCTTCATTGCTTCCAGGTTCTTGGTTGCCAAACTGGTTGCAAGGTAAGCCGATCACCACCAAACGATCTTTGTGCAGGTTGTGCAGCATCTGAAGATCCTCGTACTGTTTGGTAAATCCACACTTGGAAGCCACATTGACAAAAAGAATCTTTTTGCCTTTAAAGGTTTTCAAATCGATGGGTTTTCCCGCGATCGATTTGAGTTCAATCCCGTACAATGATTTGGGTGGGTTGACAGGAGTTTGCGCTTTAGCACCGAATAGGCAAGTAAATATTCCGAACATCAATAGTTGTTTTATCATGGGTTAAGGTTTTAAGATTCCAGGTATTCCGGCTGGTTTTTTGGTTTGCCAGTCAAACGCAGGTGCTTTTTTAGCTACCGGTGCTATTTCATCCAAGGTATTGGCTTCATAAACAACGCCGTTCTTCACCACATGAGTGAGGGTGTTGGTGTGGCGGATGTTTTCCAATGGATTTTGATCCATAATCAAGATGTCCGCTAGTTTCCCTGGGGCCAACGAGCCTAGGTCTCCGTCCAATCCCAAGGCGGTAGCTCCGGAGATGGTAGCGACACGTAAAGCCTCATGTGGGGTCATTCCGCCGCTGGCTACCGACCAAAGTTCCCAGTGGTATCCCAATCCTTGAAGCTGTCCATGGCTGCCCACACCGCCAATACCACCGGCGCGCATCAAGTCAGTCATGAATTCCGCGTGTTTTTTAAACACGTGTTCTTGATCCATAAACCAACCCGGTCTGCGTCTTGATTTGGAAGCGAGTTCTGCGTAGGGCGTGAAGTACTGCATTTTTGGATCGCTGTACGGATTCTCTCTGGAGTAGTAATAATTTTCTGCCCAAGGACCTCCGTAGGAAACCAGTAGGGTAGGTGTGATCGCCATTTTAGACTCAGCAGCTGTGGTGACCACATCTCTGTAGATGGGATAAATAGGCAATGAATGTTCATGTCCAGGATATCCATCCAGCATATTGACCATGTTTTGCTTGAAGTCCAAACCGCCTTCGGTGGTGGGCATCAATTCAAGTTCCTTAGCTGCCATGATAACCCACTGACGCTGTTGACGGTTCCCCACCAAATACATTTTGATGGTTTTGGTTTGGTAATAGGTGCTGTACTGTTTGAGTACATCCTTGGCGTGCTCCAAGCTCTTGATGTTGTAGCCCCAGTAACCTACACCAGGTCCAGTGCTGTATACTCTCGGTCCGTGAATCATTCCTGCATCGACCATGTCCGCGTAGGTAAGTACATCGGTAGTCGCTGTTTGGGGATCGCGGGTGGTGGTGACTCCGTAGGCTAGGTTAGCGGAATAGATCCACACCTGGTTTTTATGAACGCCCCACTGAGGCCACATATGGGCGTGGGTGTCGACAAATCCAGGGGTGAGGGTTTTTCCTTGAACATCGATGATCTTCGTTCCTTGAGGCACCTCAAGCGTTCCTGAAGCCCCGATCTCTGCTATTCTGTTGTTGTGGATCAATACATCGCCGCGCTCAACCACTTGATCTCCTTCCATGGTGACCAAGCGACCCCCTTGAAGCAAGGTATAGCCCTGAGGAATAGCGCGGGTGTAGTAGGCCTTGATGGCCAACTCTTCAGCTCTGTATCCCGGATCTTTGTCTTCTTTTTTATCCTTTTTCTCCGCGTCTTTAGGAGCGTCCTTGGCGGCCAATTCTTTGGCTTTAGCCGCATCGGCCACACTGTCTTTGTAGGCCTTGGCACGGTCTAAATCGTAGGTGAAATGACTCGCTCCAAGAGACCAGAAGACTTTTTTGCTGTTGTCGGACCACTGGGCAAATTCACCCCCGAGCACGGTCAGTTTTTCGGCGGGGAACGAGGCCTTATCGGCATCAGCCACCGAAATATTTGGGGTAGCACCAATTTTCGGGATGAGCACTGTATACAAATCGTTATTGATCTTGGCCAATGCCTTCTGTCCATTGGGCGCAATCAAGATTTCTGAGGGTCTTGAGGCGGTGTTGTTCTCTCTCCATCCTTCTTCTGCACTGGGTAGTGCTGCATGGTCGTGGTCTTTGCCAAATACATCCGAAGAACCATAGGTTTTGATCCCGGTCAGTTTTAGGTGTTCTTTCTCGTCAGTTCCGTCCCATCGGATGGAAATCAATCCTTTACTGCCGTGGTTTAAATAAACTCTATCTTCTGTTTTGGTGAAGTGAGGACGTTCTCTTCCTTTGGTTTTGTCGATGATCTGCTCCGCTCCTCCATTAGGAGAAATCCAAGCGAGGTGCTCTTGAGCTCTCGACTCAAAGGGTTCTACGGCATCGTCGATGACCTGGGCGCTACCCATCACAAACGCGATGCGGTTGCTGCGGTACGACCAAGCAGGAGTACTGTAGTACGCAGGTGTTTGGGTTAAACGAGTAACCGTGTTTTTCTTGCCCAACACCGCTTTATACAAGTGTCCGCCTCCCGTCTGCCAGGTAGTAAAGACCAAAGCGGTTCCGTCCGGGGACCAGGCGGGCTGTGCCTCTACAAAATTGTGTTGGCTCACGCGAACCGGGGTTCCGCTGGGCAGGTTCATCACATAAAGACGGTTCAGGGCTGTAAAGGCCAATCTTTTTCCATCTGGAGAAACCACTCCATCTCTGATTTGTGTGGCTGTAGCCTTGGTCTCGTCTGAAATAGGGTATTTAAAGGAGAGCTGAGGTCCTAAATCGAGTTGTGCATCAACCGTGAACGGAATTTCCGTTGCGCTGTTGCTGGCGATATCGATGGCGTGAATTTTACCTCCATAAGAGGCGATTAATTTTTTGCTATCTGGTGTAAAAGACATGGCGGGAAGCACACCCATGGGGGCGATCGATTCCTGTTCGTCTCTTTGAACGGGATAAGCGAGCCAACGCTCCTTACCGTCTGCTAAATTTCTGAGGACTAAACCGGTTTGTTCTTCAAATCTACTTCCGTAGACCATCCATCGACCATCCGGAGACAGGGTAGGGGTGAAGGCAGATCCGTAGCGGCTTGTCAAGGTTTCTGTATCTCCATCCTCAAGGTTGAATCGCATGATCTGGTATTGCGGAAGTTGGGCATTGTAGTTCCAAGCGCCATTTCTGCGGGAGAAATAAATTGACTGACCATCAGGGCTAAATGCTGGATCTATAGTTTTCAGGTTAGCGGGCTCTTTGATTAATTGGGCGCCCCCTCCACCGTCTTTGTGGTAGATATAGGGCTTCATGTTGCGGCGACCCTTGGTGCCCACTATGTATTGGCCGTCTGGACTCCAGTCCGCTGAGGCATATAATTGGTCGGTATCTTTGGTCAATGCCTTGGGCTCACTGCCTTCTTTCAATTCAAGAGTCCATATGTTGTCGGACCCACTTTTATCGGAGATAAACACGATGGATTTTCCATCTGGACTGTATTTGGGGTGCACGTCATAGGGAACTCCTTGGGTAATCGCTTTAGCTTCACCTCCCGTGATCGGCATCTCATAGATATCGCCCATCAGGTCAAAAACGATTTTTGTTCCACTGGGGTGAACATCCACCGAAATCCAAGTACCCTCTTGGGTAGAAAATTGGACCTTGCGTCCTGGTTCTAGGGGAAGTTCTTTGGTGGCTTTTTTTACCACACTGTCTTTGGTCTTCACAGCAGTGGTATCTGCGGGTGTTTGAGCCCAAGTCCATGAGGCCAAGCCAAGAGCGGCGATAAAGGCCCAAGTTTGTTTTTTCATCGATATGTTTTAAGGTGGTAAAAGGTACAAATATTTTTGATTGATTATCTTTAGGAAAAATTAAACAAACACGACAAGCTATGGGAAAATGGGGGATTAAATGGGCTTTGTTAAGTCTGCTCTTCACCGTGACGGTACACGCACAAAAAAAACCTGCTGGGTTGGGTCGATTGGACTCCATAACTAAGGGAATGACGGCTGATTCTGGTCTTTTTACCGTCTACCTTCAAGCAGATCAAAACAAGTTATTTTGGGCGATACCAGACTCGCTTTTTGGCACCCCTCTGTTATTAGTCAGCCGATACGTTCAGCTGCCTGCTGATTACGCGGCCTACAAGAATGCAGGAAGTAAAACTGCGGAACAAGTAGTAGTCTTTCACAAAAAAGGCACTAAAGTTTTGTTGCAACAACAGTCCTACATCAATCAGGCAGACCCAGAAAGTCCGATTGCGCAAAGTGTAGAAAAGAACAATTTTGCCCCGATTTTGGCTGTTTTTGATCAAAAAAACAAGGAAAACGATCGAGTTTTGATCGAAATGACTGATTTCTTCATGGATGATTCACCGGGGATGAATATTGTTTCCTCCTCCGAAAAGGAACAGTATAAAATGGGTGGAGTCGACAAAAAAAGGAGTTTGATCGATCGCTCGGTCGCCTATCCCCTAAACATTGAAACGACGCATACGTTAACTTTTAACGCCAACAAACCCCCTAGGTCTAACAGGGGAAATACCTTAAGTATACAGGTCAACCACTCGCTGATCGCTTTGCCAAAACAGCCGATGACCGAACGCAGCGTAGATTCCAGGGTAGGCTGGTTTTCCTTGGAAAAGTATAACTATTCATCTGAGGCGCTCAAATCGGACAATTACCGAATTGCCCGACGCTGGCGCATGGAGCCATCTGACCCCGAGGCCTATGCTAGAGGGGAGTTGGTCACCCCCAAGAAACCCATCGTTTTTTATCTAGATCCAGCGACCCCAGAGCGATGGAGGCCCTATTTTAAGCAAGGAATTGAAGATTGGGCTCCTGTTTTTGAGCGCGCTGGATTTAAAAACGCGATTGTAGCCAAAGACCCACCGAGTGCGGACCAAGACCCCGAGTTTAGTCCGGAGGACGTGCGCTATTCCACGGTTCGCTACGTGGCCTCAACCACCCGTAATGCGACCGGACCCTCGGTAGCGGACCCACGCAGTGGAGAGATTTTAGAGAGCGATGTCATTTGGTACCACAATCATTTGCGCTCATACCGCAACAGATACCTTATCGAAACAGCAGCAGCCAACCCCTCGGCAAGAACCCTGGATACGCCCGAAGAAGAAATAGGGGAAATGATGCGCCGAGTGATCGCCCACGAGGTAGGACACGCTTTGGGACTACCCCACAACATGAAGGCCAGCTCTGCGTATCCGGTGGATTCTCTGCGCTCGGCTGACTTTACCCAGAAAATGGGGATTGCCGCGACGATTATGGATTATGCACGCTATAATTATGTCGCTCAACCCGGGGATGAAGGCGTACGCTTTGTCCGGCAAATGGGTCCTTATGACGACTACGCCATAGAATGGGGCTACCGGTATTTTTCAGACGAGCACCAAGGCGCTAAATGGCTGAAGTCATTTGTGGATGAGCGTTCGATGAACCCCCTATATCAGTTCGGCAGTGGGGGATTGGATCCCAATGCCCAAACAGAAAATGTGGGTGATGATCCGGTTAAGGCCTCTAGATACGCGTTGAAGAACTTAAAAATAGTCGCCAAAAACCTGGAGTCTTGGACTACTCCTGTAGGTGCAGATTACGAGGATCTGAAAGAGTTGCACACCGAACTGATCGATGCGTACCGAAGATACATCAACCATGTCATCGCTTTAGTGGGCGGAGTCAATGAAACCTTTGCGCATAAAGGACAGGAGGCTATGCCCTATCAGGTCGTCGCCAAGGACAAACAGTTTGAGGCTTTGTCTTTTTTACATGAGTCGCTTTGGTCAACCCCCTCTTGGCTCGTAGCTCCGGAAGTGGTTGGTCGATTTACGGATGAGGGTATGTTGTCCCGTGTGGAGCAATTGCAAAAGGCAGCGCTGTTTAGGTTGATGAGTACGGAGCGTTTAAACCAGATGGTGTCCGCACAGCAGACTCTGCCTGGCGATGGGTTGTCGGCACTTGAATTGATCGACACCTTAAACGATCAGTTAGTGGCTGAAAACTCGCTGAGCGATGTTTCCCTGCGCCATCTACAAGCCGGATTTATGGAGCGTTTGGTGGAGATGATGGAGGACCAGAAGCTGGTTCCATCCCTCAGGGCTCAAGCGTTTGAACAACTTGAGGACATGACCGATACACTGCGCAAAAAGAAAAGAGGTGCCTCAGGGGCCGTAGAAGAACACTTGGAGTGGATGATCCACCAACTAAAACCCTACAGGGATTAACCTTAAGTCATGCATACAACGGATGCGCTCAATCCCGATCCCCTTCCTGCATTAGTCTGGACCCCTTCCCTAGACGGGTCCTCGCGTTATGAGGCTTTTGTCGCGTATTGTGCAGCGCATTGCCAGGATCAAGTGACTCAACACGCCGGGGCACCACCGTGGAGCCCTGAGGCGTTTCACCGATGGTCCGTAGCTGATTTGTCCGGTTTTTGGAGCGCAGTTTCCGATTTTTTTGAGATTGATTGGGTCGAAAAACCAGTGGCTGTTTTTGAGCCTGGACCCTCATTTTATCAGACCCGATGGTTTCGCGGGGGAAAGTTGAGTTATGCAGCTCATGTACTGGCTCAAAAAACCGACGCGAGACCGGCTTTAGTTGCTTTGGAAGAAAATGGAACTGAACGGGTTATCTCCTGGACTGCTTTGGAAAAAGCGGTAGGGCATTTGCAGAAACAGCTTCAAGACGCGGGCGTTACCCATGGGGATCGAGTGGTAGCCATGGCTAGAAACACACCCGAAACAGTCGCAGCGTTTTTGGCGGTCAATGGACTGGGGGCTATTTGGTCGAGTTGTGCTCCTGAATTTGGCGCTGAAGCAATCATTGATCGCTGTGCCCAGATCGAACCAAAAGTCTTTTGGTATGCCCCTGAATACCCCTACAACGGCAAAGTCTTCGATTTAAAGGCCAAAGCCCAGCAGGTGATCGCCTCCCTGGATACATTGGCCTGGGCAGCACCTTTGGATGCTTCTATCTGGGAACGCACTGATCCAGCTCCTGAAGCGCGCTGCACACCGGTTGATGCGGATCATCCGATCTGGATACTGTATTCCTCGGGCACCACCGGAAAACCCAAGGCGATAGTTCACCGCACAGCAGGTATGGTGATTGAGCATGTCAAAGCATTGGGGCTACACCAGAACGTTCAATCCGGAGAAGGTTATTTCTGGTACAGTACTACGGGGTGGATGATGTGGAATTACGCGTTGTCCTCCTTGCTTTTGGGGGCGACCTTATACCTATATGACGGCGCACCAACTTATCCTGATGCTGGGGTTTTGTGGAGGTGGGCTGCCAAACATGGAATACATCATTTTGGTGCCGGCGCACCCTATTACGGACATGCCTTGCAACAAGTAGACCCCCTGCTCGGTAAGTCTTGGCCTGAACTGAAGACATTAGGCGCTACCGGTGCTCCGCTCTCAGCGACTGTCTTTGAAGGGATGCACGAGCGTCATCCCAATGCACAGATTATTTCTCTGTCCGGGGGTACCGATGTCTGTACCGCTTTTGTCGGGGGGCATTCTGCCTTACCGGTCTATGCGGGTTATTTACAGGCACCAAGTTTGGGCGCTGACGTTCAGTCATGGAGTCCCGAAGGTACTGTATTGCTTCACGAGTTGGGGGAGTTAGTGCTCACTAAGCCCATGCCTTGTATGCCGGTATTCTTTTGGCAGGACAAGGAGTTCAGTCGCTACCACAGCAGTTATTTTGACCGATTTCCTGGTGTGTGGTGCCATGGTGATTGGATGCGTATTGACCCGCCCTATGGGCTGCAGATCACCGGTCGCTCGGATGCTACACTCAACAGACAAGGTGTGCGTATCGGTACAGCAGAACTCTACCAGGCACTGGAAGATCTTCCGTGGTTGCAGGATTCTTTGGTGCTTGATCTAGAAGATCCCTCCGGGCAAAAAGCTTCCATGATGCCGTTATTTGTCGTTACGGATACCTTACAAGCGGATCAGATTCAGGAAATCAAAGACCAGTTAAGGAGAAGGTGCAGCCCAAGGCATGTGCCTGACCGCATTTTTTGGGTTCGAGAAATCCCGTATACCTTAAGTGGAAAAAAACTCGAAGTTCCGCTGAAAAAGTGGCTGATGGGTATGCCCAAACACCAAGCCATGACGGTGGATGCTTTGAGAAATCCAAGTGCATTGGATGATTTTGAGCAGTTAATTCCTCAGATCAAAGGTTTTTTTACCCAAAGTTAACCTGCGTGTATCCTGAATAACTCATTTTTGTATCCTCCCAGTTTAGGGTTTCTTATATATACTAGTTACCGATGAATAGAGCTTTACCAGATCCTTCAACCTGTACCCCAGTGTTCGAGCGCAAGCGGCTGGGATTTGTCGATCGCTTCCTCACCCTTTGGATTTTTGCCGCCATGGCGCTGGGTGTTGCTTTAGGGGTGTGGGTGCCCGAATTTGGTGCTTCCGTGGAAGGATGGGGCAGTGGTACGACCAATATTCCCATCGCCATCGGTTTGATCGCCATGATGTATCCGCCCTTTGTCAAGGTGCGCTACGAAGCCTTGTCGGAGGTGTTTAAAAACACCAAAATTCTCGGGATATCCCTGTTGATCAATTGGGTGATTGGCCCGTTGTTGATGTTTGCCTTAGCTGTTTTGTTTCTGCGCGACCAGCCGGAATACATGGTGGGGTTGATCTTGATCGGATTGGCCCGCTGTATCGCGATGGTCATTGTTTGGAATGAGTTGGCCGGCGGTAGCCGGGAGTACGCGGCTGGTTTGGTCGCCCTAAACAGCATTTTTCAGGTGTTGCTCTACAGCGTGTACGCTTATGTGTTTATCACGGTATTGCCTCCTTATTTCGGGGTAGCGTCCACCGTAGTTTCCATCTCCATGGGGCAAATAGCTCAGAGTGTGGCGATCTATCTAGGTATTCCTTTTGCCGGAGGTTATCTGACCCGAAAACTGCTCAGAACACCTGGGCGTGTCGAGTGGTTTGACACCGTATTTGTCCCCCGGGTTTCTCCGCTCACCTTGGTGGCTTTACTGGCCACCATCGTGTTGATGTTTAGCCTAAAAGGCAGTGTTATCGTGTCGCTTCCTTTTGATGTATTGCGCATCGCTACACCATTGGTGATCTATTTTGCACTGATGTTTGTCATCAGCTTTTGGGTGGCCAAACGTATGGGGGCGGATTACGCTACCAATGCTTCGATCGCATTTACCGCGGCCGGGAATAATTTCGAGTTGGCCATCGCCGTGGCGATCGGTGTATTTGGGTTGCATTCCGGACAGGCCTTAACCGGGGTGATCGGTCCTTTGGTCGAAGTTCCAGCATTAATTTTATTGGTCAAAGCCGCTTTGTGGTTAAAACAAAAATACTACCCATGAACTACCCCTTATTGGATTATATCGCCGAGGTGGATACAACGGAAGTGCCTGCAGATCGGATTTCCGCGCTGACGCCTTTGGTTGAATTCATTCAATCCCAAGTCAATCAGCAAAAACCGGTAACCTTGGTGTTTATCTGCACCCATAACTCCAGGCGTTCCGTCTTTGGTCAGTTTTGGGCTCAAGCCATGGCGCACCAGAGAGGTTTGGACATACAAACCTTTTCTGGGGGTACCGAGGTAACAGCGTGTAACGAGCGCACCATAGCGGCTTTGATTCGCGCCGGGGTACGCGTGGAAGGGGATACGTCCCAGGCCAATCCCCACTACCAAGCTTTCTACGACCTAGATTGCCCTCCTTTAATCTTGTATTCCAAGTTGTTTGATGCGCCCGAGCTGCCCCAGTCTGATTTTGTGGCCGTCATGACCTGCGCTTCGGCTGATGAAGGCTGTCCCTTTATCCCAGGCGCTTTGGCCAGGCTTCCGATCCGCTATGAAGACCCCAAGGTTTTTGATGACACGCCCCGTGAGGCCGATGCGTACGATGAATGTTGTGCACAAATAGCGGCTGAGATGAAGTTTGTTTTTTCGTCCCTTTAACGGGTGATCGGTAGAGTTGGTGTATATTTGCCCCAAAATTTAGCCGGATGACCCGAACAGGAAGCATTGAATTGATGGCCCCCGCGGGCAATTTTGAATCCCTGCAAGCGGCCCTAGATCATGGAGCAGACTCCGTATATTTCGGAGTAGAACAGCTCAACATGCGCGCACGCGCTAGCATTAACTTTACTTTGGACGATCTGCCTGAGATCGCCAAGCGTTGTGCGGATAAAGGCGTACGCAGTTATCTCACCTTAAATACGATTATTTACGACCACGATTTGAGCATCATCAAAACCTTGTTGGATGCTGCCAAAAAGGCTCAGATTACCGCGGTCATCGCCATGGATCAAGCAGTGATCGCTTATGCGCGCCAGATCAACATGGAAATCCATATTTCGACTCAGATCAATATCACCAACATCGAGACGGTGAAGTTCTATGCCATGTTTGCGGACACGATGGTGCTCAGCCGGGAACTTTCGCTCAGACAGGTGAAGAAAATTGTCGAGCAGATCGAGAAAGAACAGGTGAAAGGACCAGCAGGCCGTTTGGTGGAAATCGAAATTTTCGGCCATGGCGCCCTGTGTATGGCCGTATCCGGCAAATGCTATCTTTCTCTACACTCCAGCAACTCTTCAGCCAATAGAGGTGCCTGCAAACAAAACTGCCGTAAAAAATACACGGTGATCGATCAAGAAACCGGTTTTGAAATTGAATTGGACAACGAGTACATGATGTCTCCCAAAGATTTATGTACCCTGGACTTTTTGGACCAAGTAGCGGATGCTGGCATCAAAGTACTCAAAATTGAGGGTCGCGGTCGCGCTCCGGAATATGTGGCCAAAGTGATCAAAACCTACCGCGAGGCTATTGACGCCATCGACCAAGGCACTTTTTCTCAGGACAAAGTAGGGGTGTGGATGGAGGAACTCTCTAAGGTGTATAACCGCGGTTTTTGGAGCGGTTATTACTTAGGTCAAAAACTAGGGGAGTGGAGTGATCAATCCGGTTCTTCTGCCACCCAAAAGAAACTATATGTGGGCAAAGGGGTGCATTTCTTCCCCAAAACCAACATCGCTGAATTTAAAATCGATGCCTTCGATTTAAAAGTAGGGGATCAATTGTTGGTTACAGGCCCCACTACTGGGGTAAAAGAATTTGAATTGACTTCCATGATGGTCAACGACCAGCCTTTGGAGCATGCCAAAAAAGGGGATTCCATTACCTTGGCGGTAGATTTCAGAGTGCGTCCATCGGATAAACTCTATAAATACGTACCGGTTTAATGGTGGTAGTCACCCTACAACGGGCCAAGTGCATCGGTTGCAATTACTGTGTGGAAATGGCACCTGAACAATTTCAGATGTCCAAAAAGGACGGTAAAAGTGTGCTGCTTCACGCTACGGATAAAAAAGGATTTCACACCGTCAAATCTTCAGACGACAGCATCTATGACTCCTGCAAACAAGCCCAACTCGCTTGTCCGGTCAAGATTATCACCACCACCAAAACCAAGTCTTAATCGCCTATAATTAACATTTAGTTCATGTATCCAATAACCCAAAGCCCTACATTTGGCAATCATATTTTACCCTAATGGATCAGATGTATCTTTATTTGGTGGTCATTTTGGCCGTTTTGGCGATCGTTGACTTAGTGGTTGGCGTAAGTAATGACGCTGTAAATTTCCTCAACTCTGCCATTGGATCCAAAGCGATTTCCTTCAAAAAAATCATGATCATTGCCAGTGTTGGTATTTTCATTGGGGCTGTTTTTTCCAGCGGTATGATGGAAGTAGCGCGCAAGGGAATTTTCGTCCCTTCCGAGTTCTTTTTCGATGAAATCATGATCATCTTCTTGGCGGTCATGATTACGGACATCCTGTTACTCGATTTCTTTAACACGATTGGGATGCCTACCTCGACAACAGTTTCCATCGTGTTTGAACTGCTGGGCGCTGCTGTTGTCATGGCATTGATCAAAATCTCCTCCATCCCTGAGCAGACTTTTGCAGACATTTGGCAATACATCAATACGGATAAGGCGACCGAAATAGTCTGGGGAATCATACTGTCTGTACTGATTTCCTTTACCATTGGGGCCTTGGTGATGTGGTTGTCCCGTTTGGTTTTTACGTTCCACTACAAAGAGAAGATTAAACGTTTTGGTTTTGTTTTTGCAGCGGTATGCCTTACCGGAATCGGATACTTTATATTCTTTAAAGGATTGGGTGGCACACCTTATGCCGCGCAAATCAAAGATGTGCTCAACCAAAGTTTATCCACTGTACTGGCGGTAATGTTTGGTTTTTGGCTCTTGATCTCCCTGTTGATCGATAAGGTATTTAAAAAAGACGTACTGGTTTTAGTGGTTGGTGTGGGTACGTTCGGTCTGGCTCTTTCCTTTTCTGGCAACGATCTAGTGAATTTTATCGGTGTGCCTATGGCGGCCTACCACTCTTATGAAGCCTGGTCGGTTTCGGGTATTTCTCCTGGCGATTTTTCGATGAGTGTACTGAACAAACAAGTGCCAGCGGAACCCTTGTTCCTTTTTATAGCAGGAGGTGTGATGGTCACTACGCTTTGGTTTTCTAAAAAGGCGAGAACCGTGGTGGAAACGTCCATTAATTTATCTCGCCAGTCGGAAGGTAAAGAGCGTTTTCAATCCAATATGTTTTCTCGGTCTATTGTGCGCGGAAGTACGCGCCTCGTGGATGCCCTAGGATTTGTCATTCCTCAATCCATCCAGGAGAAAATCGATAAAAGCTTTGAGCGTCCTGATGACGCCAATCAACCCAAGGATGCGCCTGCGTTTGACCTTATTCGCGCCTCGATCAATTTAACCGTGGCGGGCATTTTGATTTCTGCGGCTACTTCCATGAAGTTGCCGCTTTCAACCACCTATGTGACCTTTATGGTGGCCATGGGTACTTCACTGGCCGATAAGGCTTGGGGTAGGGATAGTGCTGTTTATCGCATTGCTGGCGTGTTGAACGTCATCGGCGGATGGTTTTTTACCGCGGCTGTGGCTTTTGTGGTTTCGGGTCTATTGGCCTACTTAATTTTCATAGGGGGAACCATCGCCATTGCTGTTTTGCTGCTGCTAGCTGCTGGATTGATTGTTCGTAATTTCTTAGCACATAAGAACAAGAGTGATGGGTTAATCGCCTTTACCGCTCTAAAAATCTCCGAGAGCAAGACCATTCAAGGAATCATCGAGGAGAGCGGGCAAAACATCACACACGTGATCAGTCGTTCAGGATCGATCTATGAAGATGTCATTCAAGGGTTAACCCGTCAGGATGAAGCCTTGCTGAAGTCAAGTAAGAAAAAAGTGGCCAAGCTAGATCAAGAAATTGAGGACCTGCGCAACCATCTATTTTTCTTCATAAAAAACTTGGAAGAGCAGAGTGTCAAGGGAAGTAATTTCTACCTCAATACACTTGGACACCTCACAGATATGGCTCAGTGCCTTGAACTGATGGCCAAACGCAGCTTGAAGCACGTGGAGAACAACCACAAGACTCTTAGGTACAACCAGATCAAGGATTTGATGGAAATCAGTATCCACACCACGCATCTGCTCAAGGATACCGAAGCTATTTTCAAGAAAAAGGACTACAAGAACCTTACAGTGATTCTCGAACGCAGAGATAAATCACTTAAAGTCATTTCGGACAAGATCGACAAACAGATCTCTAGAACGCGCTCGGAAGAAACCAGTGCTAAAAACACTACACTTTACTTCAACCTACTGTTGGAAACCAAGGATTTGCATAAATCTTTGCTCGCCTTGGTGGAGGAGTACCATAAAAGTGCCGTATTGGCCTTGTAGGACACGCTATTTTCAGACAATCAAAGCCCCATTTGGGGCTTTTTTTATGTCACACTGTTAAAATTTACATAAGCAGAACATCTTAAGTTTCTGATTAACAATGATATAAGAACTCAATGTAAACTTAATGTTAAGTAAATGTTACTCAAACGTCATTGAAATGTAAATAAATAGTATATTTGTCTAGTAGAACAAGGATTTACCCCCTTATAAACGACAAATGCTATGAAACAATTCTTACTTTCTGTGGCTTTACTCGCTGGAACAATGATCTTCGCACAAGAAGTAAAACCAACATTGGTTCAAAAAGGAAATCTAGTACAAGCAACGTTTTTTCATGAAAATGGTGTAGTCGCTCAACAAGGGTTCTATCAAAACGGCAAGCTTCACGGCGAGTGGACCATGTTCGATGAAAAAGGAGAGAAAATCGCGATGGGTTCCTACCAACAAGGTAAACGCACCGGCAAATGGTTCTTCTGGTCCGAAGAAAGCCTCAAAGAGGTAGACTTCGTCAACAACAAAATGGCCAAGCTCGTTCAGTGGAACAACCAAGAGTCGCTAGCCATCAACCAAAAATAAAAATACCTCCGCTTTACTTTAAAGCACTAAAACATCAACCGCTGAGTGAAAACTCAGCGGTTTTTTTATTTAAAATTCACCAATTGGTACTCTTTTGAATAATTAGCACTAATGAAAACAGTACTTCTTAGTCATTTTTTTAAATGAGATATATTTTTGGATTTTAAACCCAAACCTACATTATGAAAAAATATTTATTTCTGGTAGCTTTAACTTTCAGTGTTCTTTCTTTTTCCCAAAGTATCAATTTTTCTGGAAGTAGAAGTTATTTGAAGATGTTGTCTAATCCATCTTTTGCTATAGCTTCAGGTGAAGATTACACTATTGAATGGTATCAAAAATTAGATCCAACTAGTTATAAGTATTTTAGATTATTTTCTTTCGGAAACCATTCGATTACCGAAGAAAACTGGCAAGGCTTACAAGGGGATTCTGCATATATGTATTACAATACAAATTTTGGTAACAAACCTGCAGGTGGAATCACAGGTTATAGTAATACATGGATGCATGTTGCTATTGTTAGAAACAGTGGAACAATTCAAGTGTACGTAAATGGAAGAGCAACTGCCGTAAATATTGTTTATAACGGGGTGATTTCAGGTGGTGATTTCTATTTAGGTGCATTAGCTGGAGGAGAAAATTATAAGGGAAAAATAACCCATTTTAGATTTACAAAGTCGGCATTGTATTCTAGGAATTTCGTTCCAGAATCTAATGGTCTTAGTGCAGGTAATAGTTTGATTTTTATTGATGCTGGCACGGATAACACTTCAATGCTAAATAACCAGGGTTCAATTGGCGGGGATTTTACTCAGTCCGGGGCAAATTATGATTCTGAAACCCCTTTCCCATTTACTGTGCCATTTCCTACACTTACAGTTACTGGTAGTATAGATCCTTTTGTTTCTTGTTATAATCAGCAGTCTGAACCCCAATTTTTCACTTTATCTGGCTCTCTATTACAAGCAGATGTCTCAATAACTGCTCCTACAGGATTTTTAGTTTCTACAAACCAGTCTACAGGATATAGTTCAAGTATAACATTGCAAAGAAGTTCAAACTCTCTTTCAAGTACAAATGTTTATGTAGTGATGGCTGCAAGGACAGCAAATCCAACATCTTCAAATATTTCAATATCAACAACGGGTGCAACTACAGAAACAATTCTTGTTTCAGGTTCTGTAGGTACATCAACTCCACCCACTATATTGCAGCAGTCTACTGGAGGATATGGAGGGGGTAACGGTTCATCTACTACCAGGGGGTCTGGTGGTGGAGGTGGTGGAGCTACAGGAAATGGAGTAAATGGACGTCAAAATGTAGGAGGTGCTGGTGGGACTGGTTATACGTCTACAATTACTGGATCTGCTGTTATATATGGTGCAGGTGGTGCTGGAGCTAGAGGC
>ENA-ORCY01000283-ORCY01000283.1-marine-metagenome-genome-assembly--contig:-NODE-283-length-33650-cov-3.515116_pt1 | contig 33650 bp, 23 predicted proteins | sample MGYA00248634_ERZ508507 | MGnify/ENA primary metagenome ERZ508507 (study PRJEB26178, sample SAMN06266269) | marine metagenome | isolation source: Columbia River Estuary | place: USA:Columbia River Estuary... | reverse complement strand
AAATAGTAGGGGTTTATTCAATGTTTCTTTTACTGTTTTAAACAGATCGGTAAATGAAGCTCCTCTGTAGGAATTAACTCCAAAAATATCGATGTCTTTGCATTCTTCTGCTACGAGATTAATAAATAAATCATCTCCATTACAAATAGCAACTGGATGATTTGAGTCTAGTTCTTTAATCTTTTTAGCAGCCATGTTCATAAGCTTGTACATGGGTCTGCCATATTTTTCTCCTACAGCTTCTTTCTTTGACTCTTCTTCTGGAAAATCTTCTGTCTCTGATCCAGACCAAAAAAGTCCATAATTATTTTCGTTTCCAAGTAAATACAATAAAAGCCCAGGTGTGTTTTTGTAATCACTAACCATTGTTTCAATTTCTGACAATAAAATCTCTTGCATCTTTGAATTAGAGTAATCTGTAATTGGCTTCCATTCTTCGTCTACAGTCATACCATACCTTCCGAAAGAATGATTGATCATGGTGTAAATACCATAATTTTCATAGATATATTGAATCCATTTGGCAGGGATATCAGAATAATGGCGAATAGTGTTGATATTCATGTCTTTTAATAGAGACATTTCATGGTCTAATCCTAATTTTATGGTTTTATCTGAACTTTTCCAAAAATTAGCACTAACTGCATCTTTGCCAATTGGAATTACATCCCAATTCATTCCGTTGATCATAATTTTTTCTCCATTAACAACTAATGTGCTTCCATTCTCATTTGTTCTGACAAAAACTTTATTGGCCTGAGCAAAAGATAATAACCCACTTAAAAAAAGTAAGATAAATAATTGAAATTTTTTTATGTTCAAGAAATCAGTTATCACTTCAAATTCTTTTTTTTTTGTAAAAAATCAGTAATTGCTAATTTAATAGTAAGATTTCATTTTATCTTAATTAAAACCTAGACAAAAATCATACAGAATTAATAAAAAAATGTTTTTTGGCATTTTTGATTAGCACATCTTTAATTCATGGAAAAAACAACTAAATGTAGCTCTTTTTATAACTAAAAACAACCACTATTGTTGTAGTTTTGTATAGGTGTTGTAGCTGATTGTATGGTTTGACTATGATAATCGTTCTGTTGTAACCCCTTTGTTTATTGCAATTTATTTTTGATCATAATTATAACGTTTTTACAAAGCGTTATTTATAAAATATATTTTTGATGTATTTTTAATGAAAAGAGTCCTAAATATTATTTAAAATAATTAGGACTCTTCTACTAAATTTTTCAGTTAAGAAAATCGTTTGTATTTTATTTCTTATTGAAATACTTTAATATAATCTATTTCCATAGTGTCTTGTGTAAATGCAGGATCGATATCTCCACCATTAGTTCCACCCATTGCTATATTAAGTATTAAATAGAAATCTGCATTAAAAGGTAAATCTCCAGAATTTGGTAATTCATAATACTGAACATTATCTAAGTATATTTTTACAGCACTTTCAGACCATTCAACAGTATATAAATGAAATTCTGAAGAAGGGGTATCAATTGATGCCGTTTCACCATAACTTGCATTATTTGATCCTGCAGTATTATACCAATGACATGTACCCTCAACATATGATTTATCGTTTCCTCTTTGCTCCATAATATCTATCTCACCAGAGAATGGCCACCCAGCAGTAGGGTGGTTAGAGCCTAACATCCAGATAGCAGGCCAGGTTCCTTGTGCGGCAGGAAGTTTAGCCCTTACCTCAACTTTACCATAAGTGAAATTATATAGTCCTTGAGTTTTGATTCTAGCAGAAGTATAATCATTCCCTTCTTTTTTAGCTGTAATTTTTAAAGATCCATTCTCAACAATTACATTTTCTGCATTATTAGTATAACTTTGTTCTTCTTGATTACCCCATCCGAAATTGCCAAAAATATCTGTAGTCCCTAAGTCATAGGTCCACTTACTAGGGTCTGGTGCTCCATCTGTGTTAAAGTCATCTTCCCATACTAAATTAGTATATTCATCTCCTGGACCATCCTCTCCTTCAACAGGTTTTGTCGAAGTAAACCTTTGATACCAGGCAAAACCATTACCAGCTTGAATAATTCTTACAAATAATTCATCATCTGAGACAGATATAATATCATAAGTGCTTGCTCCTACATACCAACCTAAAAATCCTCCATCACTAATTTCAAAACTTGTTTGTCTATAAGGAACTTCATTATAGCTACCCTCTAAAGCTGCTTTTGAACTAGATGGGAAAAAGGAAATATTTTTTTCACCAAACATAGTTGTTGCTACAGTTTCGTCATGACATGTATCTCCATCAACCCCTAATTCTCCAGCATATGCCCCTGGAATAAAAGCAGGACCAATAGTTTGTTCGAAACTGATTCCGTTAGCTGTTCTTGTAAAGACAAATTCATTATCATACATACAATATTTTTCATCGTCCCATGGTTGAATTAAATTCCACCAAGCTTCGTAAGAAAACTCTCCATTACCATAATCGTCTTCAACTGGTCCTAAACCTACATGAAGAGGTTTATTAGCTTGCCAATACCATTTTCTGCTACTTCCAATATCATTTACGTCAGAAGATCCTGTTAAAAAGTTTTCTGCCTCTTCATCTTTGAAAGAATTAAAAACGGTTACTTCTAAGTTTGTACTCGTACCTAAACCTCCAGTTCCTGTTGCATTCACAACTACATTGTAGGTATATACTCCAACATTGGCAGAAAAACGGTGTTCTATTACTCCTGTTGGACTAACTGCTGTTCTACCATCACCAAAATTAAATTGATAATTGATTTCGTTATCAGAGGTTGCTGTAAAAACAACTGCTGCACTTCCATCACCATTAGGATTTTGGTCGTCTTGACCAACAATTTCAACACTAACGCTAAGGTTTGTTGGCGCTACTAATGCTCCAACTTCATACGATTCTTCTTCACAACCAGTGAACCCTACTAGAAGTAGAAAGAAAACTGAGATGTAGTATGTTATTTTTTTCATCTTAAAATTTTTATTTTTAATAATCATGTTTAATTTAATGATAACGTTACATCATCAATATTGACAAGTCCGATTTCACCACCAATATCAAATAAAACTCTAGCGTCTGTTGCTCCAAATCCTATAGCTGTGTAAGTAAAAGTATAAGTTGTTCTTGTTGTGGTAATACTTAAAGGAGCACCAGTATTTGTCCAAGGTGGTCCGCTGAGTCCAATTCCTGCAACAATTGTTCTACTGGTATCAGACCATGCATCAAAGGTTAATGTGTAACTATTTCCCTCTACAAGTTCAACTTTTTGACTCATATTAACATCATAAACATTTCCTGCTGCTTCAACGTTTACAGAGTAATAGGTGTTTCCATTATTTGTAACCACTGGAGCGGGAGCGTCATCATCTACACCAACAATCCATGGGGCACTTCCATTTTCAAAATCTCCATTTGAAAGAAGATTCCCAGACCCAACAATTAAAGATACATTATCAATATTAACAAGTCCAACTTCTCCACCAATATCAAATAAAACTCTTGCATCAGATGCCCCAAAGCCAATTGATGAGTAGGTAAAAGAAAAAGTAGTTCTTGTAGGTGTAATATCTAAAGGAGCACCTGTATTTGTCCATGGTGGACCACTGAGTCCTATTCCTGCGACAATAGACCTATTTGTATCTGACCAGGCATCGAAAGTTAAGGTATAAGAGCTACCTTCAGCTAAAGCAACCTTTTGACTTACATTTACGTCATAAACATTCCCTGCTGCTTCAACATTTACTGAATAATAGGTGTTTCCATTAGTTGTAACCACTGTAGCAGGAGAACTGTCATCTACTCCTACGATCCACGAATCACTTCCATTTTCAAAATCTCCATTCGTTAGAAGACCATCATCAAATGAAGGACCTGATGCTGCTTTATAAAAATATAAATTATCAATAAAAACAGTTCCTACGGGATCTGCAGAAATTACAGTTTGATTAATATCAGAAAAAGGGACATCTGTAAAATCAGACAAGGGAAGGTCGAAACTAACCCATTCTCCTTCTTGATCTATTGTATTTGATACTTCAAACTCAATATTATCTGAACCACCATTGTATCCTGTACCATTAAAATCTACAAATTTAATTTTAAATGCATTTACATTTGTACTCCACACGTCAAAATGTACCATTTCCATAGCAGCCGCATTGATAGGAACAGCTTCTGTTATTATTCCAGCATACGCTAGATCTCTGTAAACTAATGTTTGGTTTCCTTCAATGGCAACTTCTTCTTGCAGAGCTACTACAGACCAACTTGTTGTATAAGAATCTACAGTAGTCTGTTGATATTGATCACTATACATAGAAATCACATCTTCAGGGCTTCTTCCAGGAGGGGAGGGCGCTCTAGTGATTGGGGCTAAAATTTCAGTTACTTCAAAGTCTTCTGTGTATTCTGTAGTTTCTATTGCACCACCTTTTGCCACAACTTTTACAGCATAAACTCCTGGTGCTGCGTAATCATATGATATTTCATCACCAATGTTTCCTGTAACGACAGGTTGAACTATTCCATCCTCTCCAGAGTAAAATTCAAATGTTGCTGCAAACTCAGCTGTTGCTGTAATATTTACTTTTCTAGAAACGGCAACATCATTTTCGATTGAAACTTCTAAGTTTCTTGGCGCCTGAAATGATATTACAAGCTCTTGAGTTATTTCAGCTGATTCACCAATTAAATTTGTCGCAACAACACCTACCATATAGTTTCCCTCAGGGTAAACATGTTGTGTGCTCTCTCCATTCGCGAAGTTTTCAGATTCTGATCCATCTCCAAAATCAATGTCAAAGGATGTTGCTCCTTCAGCAAATGGAGTTATTGTTACTAAACCAGTATTGTCTTGAGTTACAATAAAATTTACTCCAATATTTGAAGGTAATGCAACATCATTTAGAAACTCTAAATTTGTTTCATCTTTACAGGAACTTATAACTATAAGTATTAGTAATGCTTTGTAAAATGTTCTTATTTTTTTCATAATAGTTTATTTTTAGTACCCTTGATTTTGTTCCCAACGATTTCCTGCTAATTCTATTTCAATTCTTGGAATTGGGAATACCTCATTCTTATTTGGAACGAATCCAGGAATGGATGCAGCACTTCCAGTTCGAACTTGATCGAAGAAACGATGACCTTCACCAGCTAATTCTAATCTTCTTTCGTTTAAAATATTTTCAAGGCTAGCTGTAATTCTGTTATTAGAATCTCCAAAAGCTCTATCTCGAACTTGATCTAATAAATCTTGAGGATTATCTTTTTGAACAGAGGCTTGCAAGTTAGCTTCTGCAGCCATTAATAATACGTCTACATATCGAATAGCTCTATAATTATTGCTTCTATTAATGTTTTGGTCTTGTAAGACAATATCATCTGCGTAAGGGATATACTTTTTATTAAAGTATCCTGTGTGTTCTGCTCCTAGATTATAGGTAACATCTGGTCTAGTAGATACAAATGCTTCAATATCTAAAATTGTAGATTCTAATCTAGTGTCTCCTGAATCATAAGCATTTACTAATTCCTGAACAGGGACATTAAAACTAAATCCAGAGGCGTATGGTGTAAAATCACCACCTCTAAAACGTGGCCCCATAAATCCTACTACATAATTTCCTTCAACACATTGAAAACATCCAAATCCTGCACCTTCTTGACTTCCTGAATATTGAACTTCAAAAACTGATTCAACATTATTTTCATTGTTATTCTTGAAAATTCTGGAAAAATCAGAGACTAATTGGTATTGACCTGAAGCAATTACCTTGTTTAAAGCGTCGGCAGATTCATTGAATTTATTTTGATATAAATAAATTTTACCAAGTAAGGCCCAAGCTGCACCTTTAGTTACTCTACCTTGCTGGGTTTGTTGCCAAGGAAGGCTTTCGGTAGCTGCTAGTAAGTCAGCTTCTAGTTTTGCGTAAATTTCACTTTTAGGTGTTTTGTCAATTGTTTGAGATTCTGCAATACTGACTCTTCCTTCAGTATACATTGGAACATCTCCAAAGAATTTAACTAATTCAAAATAATAGTAAGATCTTAAAAATAAGTTTTCTGCTAATATTTTTTCTTTTCCTTCAAAATCTATTTTGTCTTGAAATTCAACAATATAATTAGCCCTACTAATTCCTGCATACATCCATTGCCAAACCCTTCTAAGTTCTCCATTGTCTGGGGTATGAATCATGTCATCAATTTGTTGCCAATCTAAAACATCTGTTGGATTTTCTCCACCACATAAACTATTATCTGAAGCAATTTCACCAAGGATATTGTTTAATGCTGTGGTTGCCAATAAATCATAAACACCCACCAATGCATCTTGAAAGTCTTGGGGATTATTAAAGTAGTTTTCTGAATTTTGTTGCCCTTCAGGAGAAATGTCCAAATAATCATCACATGAAGTAACCGAAACGAGTGTTAATGTGATTGCTATTAAATATATTATTTTATTTTTCATCGTATTTTGTTTTAAAATGAAACATTAATTCCCAATGTGTACGTTCTAGTCTGAGGATATTGTCCTAAGTCAACACCAGCTGCAGCCGGATTAGCGTTCGATACATCAGGGTTATAGCCACTGTATTTTGTAAACGTATATAAGTTATTAGCTGCAACATATAATCGAACTTTATCCATTTTGATTTTTTCCAATGTAGAAGATGGAATTGAATATCCAATCTGTACATTTTGTATTCTTAAAAAAGACGCATCTTCAACAAAGAAGTCTGAAAAAAGATAATTGTTTGAGGCATTTGTTGATGCTCTAGGAGTTGTATTGGATGTCCCTTCTCCCGTCCATCTGTCTAAATATAATCTTGACTTATTACTATATGTAAGAAAACGCTCGTAACTTCTCACTGCTTTATTTCCAATTGAAGCATATAAAGATGCAGCAAAGTCGATGCCTTTATAATCCATATTTAAATTAAAACCTAGTGTCATGTCTGGAATAGGATTGCCAAGTACAGCAAGGTCATCTTCGCTTCCAAATTCTACAACGCCATCACCATCACCATCTACAAAACGAATATCTCCCGGTTGAGCTCCAGATTGTGAAGCATGAGCGTCGATTTCAGCTTGATTTTGAAAAATTCCATCAGTTTGAAGTCCATAAAAAGAACCTATAGGTAGCCCAGTTTGAAATCGTGAAGTTTGTTGCCCTAAACCAAAGACTCCACTGGAAATAAACCCAGCTGCATTGTTTACTTCGATTGTTTTATTATCAACTGTAGTGATATTTAAACCCGCTGCAATTTTAAAGCTCTTTGATACTTGCTTATTAAAGTTAAGGCTTGCGTCCAGTCCTTTGTTCTGGATAGTACCAGCATTTACAATTGGAGCAGCACTTCCACCAGCAGTTGAGCCTAATAGACCAGAAACTTCTGGAACTAGAAGAAGGTTTTTAGTGGTCTTTTTATAAAAATCTACAGTCACATCAAATAGACTGTTAAAAAAGCTAGCATCAAAACCAATATTAACTTGTTCATTGGTTTCCCATTGTAAATCAGGATTTGCTAATTGTCCAAGAGCATTTCCATTGGAAATTACATTCCCAAACGGATAGGTAGCTTCAGCATTTGCACCTTGTAATGAACCAATCCAACCATAACTCCCTATTTTATCATTCCCTGTAATTCCCCAACTTCCCCTTAACTTCAGGTTACTTATTGAATTACTGTCAAAAAAGTCTTCTTTTGAAGGAATCCAACCTGCAGATACTGATGGGAAATAACCGATTCTATTATTTGGTCCAAACCTTGTGGAAGCATCTCTTCTTACCATCGCTGAGAATAAATACTTTCCATCATAGTCATATTGCACTCTTCCAAAAAGAGAATACCATCGATCCTCATTTATACCTGTAGAAGCGCTACGGTTTCTTTGTACTGTTTTGTTGTCAACTACGATATTTCCGTCAGGACCTATTGAAGTAAGAATGTATTCGTCATAAATATCCTGAGTATTGAATAAATAGGCATTACTCCAGTTATCTTCTGCTACAAGAGAACCATAACCATAAACTCCATAAAACTGAACGCTTCTTAATGAGGTTCCGAGCAATACATTAAAGTTATGATTATTAAAAGACTTCTTGAAGTCAATAAAAGTTTCCCAAGTATAATCAGTGTAGTTTTGAGTATCTTCACCAACACCACTGAATAAATCTTTTACTCCATTTCCGTTGGTATCTGTCAAAAATTGATTGTTTGCATCAAGACTTACATTATTATTCACCTTATTTGCGCCATAATATGCAAGTGGGGAGTAGTTCCTGTTCGCAACATCTGCATAGTTGAAATTATATCTAGAGGTTACTTTAAGATCTTCAATAATTTCATATGATAATTCTAATTTACCAGTAAATCTATTTACTTTGGTTTCGTTGTGGGTATTGTTAATTAATGCAAGAGGGTTTATAATTTCTATACCTTGCTCACCACCTATATATGAATAACCTCTGGAAGGTCCACTTCCATCTGTTCCATCAAATACAGGAGTTAAAGGAGATGCATTTAATGCATAATATAAAGCTGATCCTCTTCCACCTTCAGGGATAGTTTTTCTATTAATATTAGTATATAATAAAAAAGTACTTAGTTTAAGTTTATCTGTTAAGTCAATACCTAAATTATTTCTTAGTGTAATTCTATTAAAATTAGATTTATCGGGAGATATAACTCCTTCTTGTTTGAAGATACTTCCACTTGTACTATGTGTAATCGTCTCAGAGCCTCCACTTGCACTAAATGTGTAGTTTGAGATTGGCGCTTGAGTAAATAATTTTTTTTGCCAGTCTGTTCCTGTGCCAAAACCATTTATATTTGGGTAAGGAATATTATTTCCATCAGCTATTTCAGTTTCGTTTACATAAACAGCATATTCACTAGCATTCATTAAATCTAATTGATTTGATGCTTCTTGAATAGATGAATACGAGTTAAAAGTAAACTTGGTAGGTCTATTTTTCTTTCCTGATTTTGTTGTAATCAGCACCACCCCATTTGCTGCCTGCACACCATAAATTGCAGAACTGGCATCTTTAATAATATCCATTTTTTCGATATCGTTAGGATCGATAACACTCAAGTCGGTTCCAATATTTACTCCATCTACGATTACAAGAGGTGAGTTATTTCCATTAGTAGTAATCCCACGAATTCTAATATTTAATGAAGCTCCCGGCGATCCAGAATTTGCAGTTACTTGAACTCCAGCAGCGTTACCTGTTAATGCCTCTTCAATTCTGGCAGGGTTTTTTTCTGCGATCTTATCTGCATTTATAGAAGAGAATGCTCCAGACACTAATTCTTTTCTCTGGCTTCCATAACCAACCACAACAATCTCATCAAGGGTTTCAGAACTTTCTTCAAGTGATGCGTTAATAATCTCTTTGTCTACTGTTATCTCTTTTGTTTGATATCCGAGGTAACTGAAAACTAAAATTGAACCTTTTGGAACATCAGAAATTTTGTAATTACCATCAAAATCTGTAACATCCCCTTTTGAAGAGTTTTTTACAATTACATTTACACCTAGAAGTGTTTCTCCCGTGGCAGCATCTGTAACAAGTCCTTTCACATTTAAAGTTTGAGCAAAAAGTGTGCTTGACATAAAAATGAACGAAACTAAAATAATCAGTTTTTTCATAAAATTTTTCATTTTAATTAATTTCCAATAAAATTAAAGGTAATTATCAAACAATCAGTAATTTTCACCACAATAAAAAACATACACTTTAAAATAATTTCTTAATTCAGATAACCCTTATTTTTTAAGTAAATATTGACCTTGCGTATAGGTTGATAAGCTTTATGTTATGGTGTTGTATAGTTTTTTAAGTAATTATATTTCTAATATGTAGCTACTTAAGCTTGCTTCATGAGGTAAATTCATCTTTTTGCGAAGACGATATCTTTTTACCTCTACACTTCGTATAGAAATATTTAATAAAGGTGCAATTTCTTTTGAAGACAAGTTTAGTCTGAGATAAGTACACAGTCTTAGGTCATTTGAAGTAAGATTTGAATGCTCGGACTTTAACTTCTTCATAAATCCTTTGTCGGTATTTTTAAAGGCCTCTTCAAAAAGCTTCCAATCATCAGAAGTATTTAAATTGTTATTAATTAGTTCTATTACTTCTTTAATACCATTAATGTTTTTCGAAGTCCCTAATTCTTTCTTTATGGTTCCCAATAGCTCATTTCTTTTTATTAAATTCATAGTAGATAGCCCTAGCTCTCTGTTTTTTGAATCAATATCTTTTTGTAAATCTAAATTTTTGAAATGCATTAATTGTTGCTCGTTTTCTAATTGCTTTATTTCTAATTCTTTTTCTTTTCGTTTTAAAAGTTTCGCCTGTTGATTTTTAAAGTAATTCCTATGCAATACATTTATAATCATAAGTATTAGAATAGCTGATATAATATATATAATTATGGATGAAGTTTTTAAATACCAAGGTTTTTCAATATTGAAACTATATCTAATTGTATTGGTAGTTATTTTAGTACCAACCTTCCCTTTAACTTCAAAAATGTAGTCTCCATGTGGTAAGTTTTCAAAGTAAATTTCAGATTTAGAGGACCAATTACTCCATTTGTTATTAAAGCCAACTAATCGATATTGAAATAATGATGGTAAATATTTACTGAAGTTTGATATACTGTAAGAAATTTTAATATTTTTTTCTTCATTTTTTAAAACTCCATCTTGAGAAAGACTTAAATATTTTAGACTTCCTTCAATAACATTTGCTGTAATCTCATCTAATTTAATAACTTGTGGGCTTTTATTTCTAGTTTTTAAATCAGTAACAATATATCCACTTTTAGTCCCTACAAGATACTTGTTATCCTCTATGGAAAGAATGTTTTCGTAACCATCTTTAGTCTCTCTAACACTGTTTGGGATTGGAATTGAAAACAATTCATATTTAACACTTAGGTTTTCTTTTTGCACATATGAGATGTTGTCATTAGTAAATGCAAATAACTTATTATCTGCATTAATTAATTTTCCAGATATATATCCAGTATTGCTAAAAAGATTACTCAATACACTGTCTTTTCTAAAATCTAAAGAAAGAGAATCATAATAAAATACTCCTTCATTTGAACCGTAAAGAACTTTATTGTTGTATTTATTGAGGCTAGATTTTATGCTTTTTCTTATGGTTGATTTAGAAGATGATAATACTTCCTTAAATTCTTTATCGATTTTTAAGCGAAAGACTCCCTTTTGTTCATGACTTACTAGAAGTTCATTTGTATTAATAAATTCAAGGTACCTTGAAGAAATATCAAAACCATTAATTTTATTTCTTAAAAACCACTTATTATTTTTATTTTGAAGTATATAAAGCCCTTTGTAGTTCCCTAATATTAGTAGGTCTTTTTGACCGTTTATTTCTTTTATAAGCCAAGTCCCAAAAGTATTGGAAATTCTCTCTGCTTTACCTTTTGAAATTATAAATGTTCCTTTGTCATGCCCACAAAAAAGAGTGTTTTTAAATTTTTGCAAAGACCAAACTTGACCTTCTGTCCCGGAAACAAAACGAAACCGATCACTTTGATCTTTATAAAAAAGACCTTGATTGGTTCCTAAATATAAAACTCCCTTATCTAAAAAAGTTGTGTAAACTGAACCTAAAATTCCTAAATCATCCTTGTAGACTCTAAAAGGAGCATTAAAATTAATATTGCTAATTCCATTGTCTAAGCCAAGCCATACGTTTTTATCACTATCTTCATATAATGAGAGTACTGTGTTATTTCCGAGGCCCCTGCTCTGATTAATTGTAAATGAAATTTCTTTTTCTTTGGTTATATATAAAATACCATTAGAAACAGACCCAAGAATAAAATCTCCGTTATTAAGTTGTAAACTATTGTAGATATTATACTCTCGAAGTTTTGAATTTAGTTGAACATCCCATTCTTTTATTTTTTTAGTACTTTGTTTATTAAAAAAACCGTGCTCCTTTGTTTGAAATAAAAGTTGATTATTGTCTTCAAAAATATTAATCACAATATAATCTCTCAATATTACATTATTGTTAACTAATATTTCTTCACCATTTTTAAATTTAAAGATTCCTTGATTAATTTTTTGATAATATATTTCATTATTTACTTTATAAATTTTAGTGATGGCCGTCTCTGATTCAATAGTGGCAATAGTTTTGAATTTGCCATCATATATATAAATTTTATCTAAAGATTGAAAAAGAATCCACCGATCAAGTTCTAATATATTCCAGAATTCTTCGTCCTCAGTTAAAGAAATATTTTCATTTGAAGTAATAGAGTTATACTCTAAAGTTCCAAATTCATTTTTTTCCCAATACCCAAAATCCATATAACTACCGGTGTAAATTTTATCACCAATAACTTTAACAGACCTAACAATAGATGAATTTTTTGATTTATAAAGTTTCCATCTAGCCCCATTATACATTAATAGTCCCTTGTTATTTGCAAAGTAAATAGATTTATCCTTTCCTTGAGAAATACTCCAGTTTTGATCTTCCGCACCATAATCTTTTGGTTTAAAAACTTCTATAGGTGGAAGTTCTTGTGAAAAAACACTGAACTGGACAACTATAAATAAATAAATAAAATTTCTAAACTTCATTATTTTGGCTTAAAAAATTAACCACAATTATTAGAGTGAATTTAACCACAATCAAATTTTTATTTAATTGTTTGGTTACTAAGTTACATTAAATCTATTAAAAACAATGACTTTAAATTTTTTTGTATTGTTTATGTTAAGGTTCATGTTTTTTTTAACTCTTTAACTATAACCAATAAAACAAATAATTAACACCCCTTTTTAACAAGTGGAAAAATAAAATATTATATAATTATAAGTTTTTGTAACTTATGCTTTTAAAAATATAAATTCATAAACTATGCCAAACTATACGTTGAAAATTAATGGGAAAAAAGTCACCGTTACTGCAGACGAAGACACTCCGCTTCTTTGGGTATTGAGAGACGAATTATTAATGAAGGGTACAAAATTTGGCTGTGGAATAGCTCAATGTGGTGCGTGTACTGTTCATGTTAACAATAGTGCTGTAAGAAGTTGTACTCTTCCTATTTCCTCTATTTCCGAGGAATCAATCACAACTATTGAAGGGCTTTCAGAAAATGGAACACATCCAGTGCAATTAGCTTGGAAAGAAATTGATGTCCCTCAATGTGGTTATTGTCAGGCCGGTCAAATAATGACTGCTTCCGCTTTCTTAAAAGCACAACCGTCACCTACAAAAGACGAGATCAGAGAAGCAATGCATGGGAATATATGTAGATGTGCTTCTTATAATAGAATAGAAAAAGCAGTTAAATTGGCTGCCAAAAACTCATAAATTAACTCACTATAAAAAATAATGATGTCTCAAAATAAATCACTTAGTTTAAGTAGAAGAAATTTTCTAAAAACATCTTTACTTGCCGGAGGAGGTATGTTAATTGGTTTTAATTTGTTAAGCGCCTGTAAACCAGAAGCCATTTTACCAATTGATATATCCAAGCTAAATTTTAACGACTTTAATGCATTTATAAAAATTTCTGATGAAGGCTATGTAACAATTTTTTCACCAAACCCTGAAATAGGACAAGGTGTAAAAACAGCTATGCCAATGATTATAGCTGAAGAGTTAGATGTTGATTGGAACAGGGTTTCAGTAGCACAAGGAATTTATGATCCAAAAAATTATCAAAGGCAAGTTGCTGGAGGTAGCCAATCAATTCGCTTTGGTTGGGACGCCCTTAGACAAACAGGAGCAACTACGAAACAAATGTTGGTTAATGCCGCAGCAAAACAATGGGGAGTTAACTCAAGTTCTTGTTCTGCGTCTCAAGGTATTATAACCAATGCAAATGGTGATACTCTTGGTTATGGAGAGGTTGTAAAAGTAGCTGCTAATTTAGAGGTCCCAGAAAACATTATTCTTAAAGACCCTAAAGATTTTAAAATTATTGGACATGATATTACAAATGTAGATATTCACAAAATAATAACAGGAAAACCATTATTTGGAATAGATTATAGTTCTGAAGGTATGGTTTATGCTTCTGTTTTAAGACCACCAGCTTTTGGAGATAAACTGAGTAGTTATGATGATCAAATTTCGAGAAGTATTAATGGGGTTTTAGATGTTATTAAATTTGGTGACAAGATTGCTGTTTTAGCAACGAACACTTGGGCAGCAATGAAAGGTAAAAAAGCAATAGTCTCTCGTTGGGAACAAGACACAAAATTAGAAAGTACAGATGACCATAATTTTGAATTACTTAAGATTTTAAATGGCAATAAGTTTAAGACAAATAGAGAGGATGGAAATGTAAAAACTGCTTTCAAAAATGCAGATAAAATTATTGAAAGAACGTTTGAGTCTCCTTTTCTTCCTCACAATTGTATGGAACCAATGAATTTTTATGCTAATGTTACTGATAAAAAAGTTCATCTTGTAGGACCAATTCAAACTCCTGCATGGACTTCAGGGAAAATAGCAAAAATTTTAGATAGAAAACCTGAGGAAATTCATTTAGAAATGACTAGAATGGGGGGTGGCTTTGGAAGAAGACTCTATGGCGACTTTGCTGAGGAAGCAGCTCAAATTTCAAATATTACAAAAAAACCAATTCAAGTTATTTTTTCAAGAGAAGATGATATGGCAGCTGGAACTTACAGACCAGCTATAAAATACAGAATAAAAGCAGCGATCAAAGATGGTAAGCTTACTGCTTACCATCTTAAAGAAGCTGCTATTAACGGAAACATGTATGGATCGATTGCAAACTTCTTTCCTGCAGGATGTATTCCAAATTACAAGGTGAGTACTGCAAATTATAAAAGTAATATAACCACTGGTGCATGGAGAGCACCTTTTACAAACTTTTTAGCATTTGCAGAACAGAGTTTTTTTAGTGAAATAGCCTCCGAATTAGAGATAGATCATCCTCAGCTAATTATTGATCTTCTACAAAATGTAAAAGGCACGACAGATGAACGAATTCAATATTCGCCTGAAAGAATGGAGGAAACGATTAACTTAGTTATTAAAAAATCCAATTGGGGTGAAACACCTGAAGGAGTTTATCAAGGTTTTTCAGCTTATTATAGTCATAATACTCATGTAGCAGAGGTAGCTGATATTGAGTTGAAAAACGGGATGCCTGTTGTTAAAAAAGTAACAGTGGCTGTTGATTGCGGTATTGTTGTAAATCCTCTTGGAGCAAAAAATCAAGTTGAAGGTGGGGTTATCGATGGAATTGGTCATGCCATGTATGGTGATTTTTCTTTTAAAGCTGGAACTCCACAGTCAGTAAATTTTGACAAGTATCGTCTAATTAGAATGGAAGAAACACCTGAAGTAAAATCTTATTTTGTTGAGAGTAATTTGTCACCAACAGGTTTAGGAGAACCAGGTCTTCCTCCAGCAGGAGGAGCGGTAGCTAACGCTATTTTCAAGGCAACAGGGCAACGCTTATTAAAACAGCCTTTTATCAATCAATTAGAAATATCTGAAAGTAAAATCTTAGGATAATTTCAATAGTTTCTGATAAGCTTCTTTAGTGTCAACATCAAAAAAAGGAGTCTTTGATTTCATTTTTAAGACTTCTTTTTTATATTTTTTAACTACGGGTTTTGCACCTTCATTATCAGATAAGATTGATAATTCATTAAACAACGATTTATCAAAAATAGCTGGAACCCCAGAAATTTCCTCGTAGTTAGTGAGTATAATTCGTTTACCTGTTTCGTCTGATAATGAAATTAATTCTTCATAATGCTCTTTTGTCACAAGTGGAGTGTCTGCAAGTGTAACTAAAACTCTATTGTAGTCATTTTTCTTTTTTATGAGTTCAACCCCTTTACTTATTGAGCTTCCCATACCATCTTCCCAATTATTATTTTTGAGAATGGTTACTTTTTGACCTCTAATGGATTTAAAAACGTCAGCAAAATGAGCACCGATAACAATAAAAACATCTGCATATTTTATACTGTTAGCTTGTTCAATAGCGTGAAGTAGTAATGTAGAGTTATTGTAGGGTAACAATTGTTTGGGTTCTCCCATTCTCTTAGACTCACCGGCAGCAAGAATTAATATTGCAGTTTTTGGCATCATTGATGTATTCCAATTTGTTTATCTTTCAAATATATGGGTTTTTGATTTCTAATGACAGATAATATTTCACCTAGAATAGAAATAGCAATTTCTTGAGGTGTTTCTGCCCCTATGTTAATACCAGCAGGACCGTATATCTTATCAAAAAAACCTTCAGAAATTAAATCACTTTTTTCAATTAAATCATTTAATAATTTTTCTTTTCGTTTACTTGGGCCAAGTAATCCAATATAAACCACTTCTTTTCCAACAAGTTCATACAGGTATTTTAAATCTCTCACGTAACTATGAGACATAATTACAACAGCTGTTTGAGAATCAAAAGAAAAGCCATTTAATTCTTTTTCATTGATTCCACAGTAATTAGTGGCACCAGGAAAATCGTTAATTGTTTTTAGCTCATCTATTGGAGCAACAATGTCAACATCCCAACCTGTTGCTGATGCATATTTACATAGTTGAACTGCATCATGTTCACAGCCAATAATAATTAATTTAAACCCTGGCTTAATAGTTTGGCTGAAGAGGGTCAAATTTTTTTTAGGGTTTAGTTCTGATACAGATAATTCTTGATCATTAAAATGAAAACAAGAACTTCCCTGATTTATTTTTGAGGTTTCTTTTGAAAAATAGGAGTTAATGAGAAAAGGTTTTCTTGAAGAGCATTGCTTTTCAAAAGCATCAAAAAATTTATCAGTAGGATAAAAAGGTTCAATTAAAATATATAATATACCTTCACAGCCAAGACGATACCTCCCGTCATACTCCATTAATGTTGATGAATTGGTTTTAAAAACTTGTTGTGCTTGACGTAAGATTTCTTTTTCCACACAACCACCACTTACAGCACCAATCATTCTACCATTTTCTTGAATAGACATTCTAACTCCTGGTCTTCTATAGGATGAGCCATCCAAAGAAACCACTGAGGCAAGAACAGTTTTAATGCCTTTACTTTGTGCAATTTTAGCAGAACGTATGATGTCTTTTAATTCGTGTATCATGATATGAGATTACCAAATTACAAATTTTTGAAGTCTTCTAAAGAAACATTTTTAAGTTTTTAAAAACTTTATCTTTACTTAAAATAATCAGTGTATGAAAATTTCAATAACTATTATAAGTCTATTTGTTTTTGGAACGATATGGGCTCAAAAAAACAATGTAGCAGTTGATAATTATTGGTCTCAAGGGAAAGCAGAAGTAAATGTATATGAAGTTTCCCAAAATAGATATCAAGAAAATCACTCAGGACAACTTGTTAGCGTTTTTGTAACAGAAGATTTTTTAACAGATAAACAAGTAAAAAATGAGCGTTATATAAATGAAAATTCTACATGGATTTTAAAAAACATTCAATTAAAAAAATTTACCACAGGGGTTTATGATTACTCATTATTTAACTCTGTATTTACTCCGATAAATAGAAATAAATTTCCGAAATCACTAAAAGTATCTGCTTCCTCTCAAGAATGGTGTGGCACCATGTATACTCAATTTAATCTCATTTTAGATACAGATTACAAAGTTGAACACCGTTCATATTTTGAATCTGAGGGTGATAGAGTCACAAGAATTAAAAAATCATATCTTGAAGATGAAGTTTTTACAGTTTTAAGGATGAATCCATTATTATTACCATTAGGCACTGTTCAATTAATTCCTCCTGCCAATTATATTCAGTTGAAACATTTACGAATACAATCCTATAAAGCGATTACCTCATTAATTCCTAATGATAAAAAAGAGATTTCTGGTTCAAACTTAATGCAATACAAAATAGTTTACCCAGAACTGAATAGAAGTATACATATAGTTTTTGAAAACAAAGCTCCCTATAAAATTATGGGGTGGTTTGAAAAATTCCCTTCTTCTTTTGACGGAAAACCTAGAACTACGAGTATTATTTTAAAGACTCAAAAAATGCTCCCTTATTGGAGGCAAAACAGCCTGAAGGATAAGTATCTAAGAGAGGAATTAGGGCTACATTAAAAGAAAATTTCTTGTGCTAATCTGAAGGTATTAGCATGCGCATTTATAATCATTTTAATATCAGGAGAATAACCTCCACCCATGCTACACATTACTGGAATATTATGATCTTTGCAGGTTTGTAGCACAAATCTGTCACGTTCTTTACAGCCCTCTATTGTTAGAGAAAGTTTGCCAAGCTTATCGGTTTTAATTACATCAACACCACATAAATAATAGATAAAATCAGGTTGTTGTATTTTAATTAATTCAGGCAAGGTTTCTTTTAAAATAGATAAATATAAATCATCTTCTGTTTCGTTATCTAAGGGAATATCTAAATCACTTTTTTCTTTATGAAATGGATAATTACTTTTTCCGTGCATTGAAAAAGTAAAAACTGTAGGATCACTGTTAAATATTTCTGCAGTTCCATTTCCTTGGTGTACGTCTAAATCAACAATTAAGATGTTATTTGCTAATCCTTTTTCTTGAAGATACCGAGCGCCAATGGCTTGGTCGTTTAACATGCAAAACCCTTCTCCTTTATTGGTAAAAGCATGATGGGTTCCACCAGCAATATTCATTGCAATACCATATTTTATTGCAAATTCACTAGCTTTTATAGTGCCATCAGCAATAATCATTTCTCTAGCAATTAAATCTTCATTTAATGGGAATCCAATTTTTCTAGCTGCTTTTTGATTGAGAGTTAAATTCATTAAATCTGAAACATACTCTGCGTCATGGACGATAAAAAAGTATTTATTATTTGGTATTTCAGGGGTAAAGAAATTTTTTTCATTGCAGGTGCCCTCATAAACTAATTGTTGAGGTAAAAGGTCATATTTTTCCATCGGAAATCTATGACCCTCCGGTAAATTGTGGTTGTAAATTGGATGATATGCTATTTTAAGCATTAACTTATTTGTTGGCCGTTACCTACTTTTTGCTCTGGTTCTACAAAAGCTAATTTTCCATTTAGGGTATCTGTCATTAAAATCATTCCCTGACTTTCTACCCCTCTAATTTTTCTTGGTGCTAAATTGGTTAATACTGTTACTTGTTGTCCAATAATATCTTCAGGAGAGAAACTTTCTGCTATTCCAGAAACTATAGTTCTAACATCTATACCAACATCTACCTTTAGTTGTAGTAATTTTTTAGTTTTAGCAACCTTAATAGCTTCTATGATGGTTCCAACTCTTATGTCTAATTTGGTAAAGTCTTCAAAATCTATAGTTTCTTTTTGAGGTTCTACAGTTTTGTTTTCTTCCTCATTGGCTTTTTTAGTGGCCGCTAGTTTTTCTAATTGTTTAGTAACAGTTTTATCTTCAATTTTTGAAAATAATAATTCTGCAGATCCAATTTGATGATTTGCTGGTAGTATGATGTCTTTTTCTGAAACCTCATTCCAGGAGCTATCAGTCTCTCCACAAATATTAAGCATTTTTTTCAATTTGTTTGAGGTAAAAGGTAAAAACGGTTCAGAAACTACCGCTAAAGCTGAGGCAATTTGGAGGGCAATATACATGATTGTTTTTACGCGCTCTTCATTCAATTTAATTACTTTCCAGGGCTCTTCATCCGCAAGGTATTTATTACCTAGTCTAGCAAGATTCATCAATTCTTGTGAGGCTTCTCTGAATCGGTATCGTTGAATAGACTTTCCAATACTCTCAGGAAAACGTTTGATTGCTGCCAAAGCATCTTCATCAACTTCTGTTAATTCAGTTGCTGTGGGTACTATCCCGCCGTAATATTTATTTGTTAAAACTACCACACGATTGATAAAATTTCCAAAAATAGCGACTAACTCATTGTTGTTTTTTGCTTGAAAATCTTTCCATGTAAAGTCATTGTCTTTATTTTCTGGAGCATTTGCTGTTAAAGTATAGCGCAATACATCTTGTTGACCCGGGAAGTCTTCTAAGTACTCATGAAGCCAAACAGCCCAATTTTTAGAAGTTGACAATTTATTTCCTTCTAAATTTAAAAATTCGTTTGCAGGGACATTTTCGGGTAAAATATAACCACCATGTGCCTTCAGCATGCTAGGGAAAATAATACAATGAAAAACAATATTATCTTTACCTATAAAATGAACCAGCTTTGTGTTCTCATCTTTCCAATAATCTTCCCATTCTTTTCCTTCTCGCTCTGCCCATTCTTTAGTTGAAGAAATATAACCAATAGGAGCATCAAACCAAACATACAAAACTTTTCCTTCACCTCCCTTTGCAGGAACAGGAATTCCCCATTCTAAATCTCTTGTAACCGCTCTTGGTCGCAAACCATCATCAATCCATGATTTTACTTGTCCTAAAACATTAGATTTCCAATCTTTTTTATGGCCTTCTAAAATCCATTCACGTAAAAAAGATTCATGCTTATCTAGTGGCAAAAACCAGTGTTTAGTTTTCTTAAGTGTTGGAGTATTTCCTGTAATAGCAGATTTAGGATTAATTAAATCTGTTCCATTATGACTGGTTCCACATTGCTCACACTGATCTCCATAACTTTCTTCAAAACCACATTTTGGACAGGTTCCAATAACAAACCTATCTGCTAAAAATTGATTAGCTTCAGCATCATACAATTGCTCGGTTACCTCCTCTACAAAGGCTTCCTCCTTATGTAAGTGTTTAAAAAAATCTGAGGCTGTTGTATGGTGAATTTTTGAGGAAGTTCTGGAGTAATTATCAAAAGAGATTCCAAAATCTTTAAAAGATTGCTTAATGATTGCATGATATTTATCAATAATAACCTGAGGAGAAACTCCTTCTTTTTTTGCTCGCATTGGAATAGCTACACCGTGCTCATCACTACCACATATGTAAGCAACATCATTTCCTGTTAAACGTAAATATCTGGCATAAATATCTGCAGGAACGTATACTCCAGCTAAATGACCAATATGAATAGGTCCGTTAGTGTAGGGTAAGGCTGCGGTAACAGTATATCTTTTGGATGAACTCATAAATATTCTTTTGAACTAATTTTGGTTAACAAAAGTACAAAAAGCAAGTTGAACATATTTTTGAAAGCCCAATGAATTTAGATACATTTACAAAAATCATTTTTATGAAGAAACAAATTAAATATGTATTTGTAGTTTTATTCTTTGTTTCTTTTTTGTCTTTTGGACAAACAAAGAATGATTCAATTTCAAAACGTATGAAATTAGTTCAACCAAAGTATCTTGAGGCCGGCGATAGCATTGCTATAGTAGCTCCAGCAGGAATTCTTATTAAAAGAGAAAATATCATCAATGAAGCTAAAGAACTTGCAGAAAGTTGGGGCTTAAAAGTTATCATTGGAGACCATGTTTTTAACCAAAATAATCATTTTTCAGGTACAGATGAAGAGCGAACTAGTGATTTTCAAAATGCTTTGGACAACCCAAGTATCAAAGCTATTTGGTGTGCAAGAGGAGGGTACGGTAGTGGACGTATTTTAGACAATTTAGTTTATGACAAATTTAAAGGAACCCCAAAATGGATTATTGGGTATTCAGATATAACTGCTTTCCATAGCCACATTCATAATCTTGGAATCCAAACCATTCACGCTATGATGGGAACAAGTTTACTATTTGACTCAGAAAAAACCAAACAAAGTATTGAAACCCTTAGAAAGGCCTTATTTGGAGACGTGTTGACTTATAAAATAAATTCTTCTAAATATAATAAAGAAGGAGTGGCAGAAGGAGTATTAGTTGGAGGGAATCTTAGTATTTTACAAAGTATGTTAGGAAGTGAAAGTCAGTTAAATACTGATGGAAATATTTTATTTATTGAAGAAATAGGTGAATATAAATACCATGTAGATAGAATGCTACAAAGTTTAAAAAGAGCAGGATATTTTGACAATTGTAAAGGGCTTATTGTAGGTGATATGAGTAATATTAAAAAGAATACAACAGCCTGGGGAACTTCTATTGAACAACTTGTCTTAGATGTAGTTGAAGAGTTTGATTTCCCTGTTTTATTTAATTTCCCTGCGGGTCATGAACCAGATAATAGAGCTCTAGTTTTTGGTAAAAAAATTAAAATGAATATTATAACAACTACCTCAGAAATTACATTTAAATGAAATCTATAGAAGATAGTATTGCTTTTTTTGCCTCTTTTATTTGGGGGTACCCATTATTATTATTGTTAATTGGTGGAGGGATTTATCTCCTTATTCTTTCTAGATTTTTACCTTTCAGGTATTTCGGTCACGCAATCCAAGTATTACGCGGTAAATATGACGACCCAAATGATCCTGGACAAATAAGTCATTTTCAAGCATTAACAACAGCACTATCAGCAACTGTTGGGATGGGAAATATTTCTGGAGTTGCTGTGGCAATAGCTATGGGTGGTCCAGGGGCAATTTTTTGGATGTGGATAAGCGCCATAGTAGGGATGTCTACAAAGTTTTTCACTTCCTCTTTAGCCATCATGTTTAGGGGAAAAGATAGTCATGGAGTATTACAAGGTGGACCTATGTATTTTATTACAGAAGGTCTAGGAAAAAAATGGAAACCATTGGCAATTTTTTTTAGTGCATGTGCTATGATTGGTGCACTGCCTGTTTTTAATGTAAATCAATTAACACAAGCAGTTAACGATATATTGTTAGAACCGAACGGAGTAGAAGTAACTAATTATACAAATTTAGGTATTGGAGTTTTTCTTGTAATTATAACCTCTATAGTTGTTCTTGGTGGTTTAAAAAGAATAGGAAAGGTTACGGCCAGGTTAGTGCCTTCGATGGTATTCCTTTATTTCATTTTGGTAGTTATTATTTTAATTGTAAACATTGAAGTTGTGCCTAAATACTTTATGATGATTTTCACAGATGCTTTCTCTGCAGACTTTATTAATGAAGAATCTTTTTTTGGAGGTGTAGTAGGGGCTTTAATTATTTTAGGAATAAAACGTGGGGCATTTTCTAATGAAGCTGGAGTTGGAACTGCTCCGATGGCACACGGAGCTGCAAAAACAGATGAACCTGTTAGAGAAGGTTTAGTTGCTATGTTAGGTCCATTTATAGATACCATTATTGTGTGTACGCTAACTGCATTAGCTATTTTAGTTACGGAAGTATGGCAAACAACCGATACCAACGGTGTAAGTTTAACTGCGACAGCTTTTGGAAATGCAATGCCTGGAGTTGGGAAATATTTATTAATGATTTGTGTTGCAATATTTAGTATTTCCTCATTATTTTCATATTCATATTACGGGACTAAATCTCTTTCGTTTTTAGTGGGTTCTAAATATAAACATTTATATAATTATCTATTTATTGGCAGTATTCTGATTGGAGCCACAGCCAGTTTAGATACCATGATTAATTTAATAGATAGTGCTTTTGCCTTGATGGCAATTCCAACCATGTTAGCAACTATTATTCTGGCACCAAAAGTGATGAAAGAAGCTAAAACCTATAGCATTAAATTAAAGAATTCTAGGGATTAAACTTCCCTCCTGATAGAAAGGCTGAAAGCGAGCAAATAACTCTTCAGAATACCAGTTTAATTCTCTTGTTTTTTTAACCATTTCTGCATGCTTTGGGTTTTTATAAGCATAATTCATCATGGCTTCTGCACTACTCCAAAGAGAAAAAGTAGCTTGCATTAATAGAGGAAATTCTCCAATTCCTTTAGAGAAAATTAACTCATCATACTTATCCATTGATTTAGAAACAGCGGGGACATTTTTCCAGAATTGATATGCCAATTTAGGTTTAATTGTTGCCCTTGTAATCACCGCTAATGGTTTTGTTTTATCATATTCAACAGAACTTTCAAACGGGCTCTGCTTACCCCATTCTCCATGACTTTTTACCGTATGCATTAAAACATGACTATAACTTGTAGTTGTTTTAGTATATTCTTTCATAACACCAGTTCCTAAAAATTCTTTGGCTAATTCTTCAGATTTAAAAACAGCTACGAATCCAAATATTGAAAAATCTGGCTTTATAGAAAAGCCATTTCCACTTCCAGTTCCAAGTGGTTTAAAGAAAGTAAGACCATCTATTTTTTTTTGTAAAATCGGAGATCGCCCCATTCTCTTAAAAGCATGCCATTTATTTTTTATTCCGGCATATTGAAAAAAAGAAATTAAAGTAGTTTGAGACATTAAAATAATTTTTTACAAAATTAAGTAAATAATGGTTTTGTATTTTAGTAAAATGGCAGAACATTTTGAATTAGGAAAGACAGGAGAACAATTAGCTGTAAATTACTTGATCAATAAAGGGTATAAAATTATAGAAAGAAATTGGAGGTTTCAGAAAGCAGAGATAGATATTATAGCGACTAAAGAAAATACACTCATTTCTGTAGAAGTAAAAACTAGGTCGACCAACGACTACGGGAATCCACAAGATTTTGTAAATCCAAAAAAAATTAAGTTAATGGTATTAGCTATGAATGAATATATTCTGAAAAACAATTTAGATATTGAGCTTAGGTTTGATATTATTGCAATTACTAAAAATAAATCAAGTTTTAATGTTGAACACTTTCAAGATGCCTTTTTATATTTTTAATTTAATTCTCTTATAACAAACTTTAAATCATCTATAGTTTCTGGAATAGAAATAATCTGCTTATCCATTCCTAATACAAAATAACTTGGAGTAGAATTGATTTGATAAGTTCTTGCAGTGGGATTTTCCCACTTCCCTAATCCTAAGACATGGTGCCATCCTGGCATTTTAAGGTGATAATTTGACCATACATCATCTGAGGTTTCCATTGCAAAAGCGATTACTTTTGTATTGGTTTTTCCTTCCATATATTCGTAAATTTCTGGAACTTCTCTTAAACAATGAGAGCATCCTGTGCTATAAAAAATAAGTAAATAATTCAACCCGTCTTTGAGTGAGGATAGCCTTAATTGTTTTCCGTTTTCAAACCATGTAATCTCAGGAGCAACTCGACCTATAGCAATTCTTAATTGAGCTAATATTTTGTTTTTTAATCTAATATTCTGCTTTTCTTTTGGAAGTTTATCGAAATAATTAGCAAACAAATGGTCTACTAAGGTTGCATTTTTAATTTCAGAAAATTCTGAAACAAGATAATTTATTATGTCGGCTTTAAAAGAAATAGTTTTTGCTTTTGCTATGGCTACTTTGCAAGATTTTTTGTAAAATTCTTCTTTTTGTTCAGGATCTACAGCAAAGTTTAGGCTTAATACATATTCTGAAATTTTATCAAATAGAAAAGTAGAATTATAAAGTGTTTTATTTGAAAAGTCTACATAATCAAAAAAATGAGCGATTGAACTATTGATGTAATTTAAAGGTCTCTCAAAAATCTCAGGAGAATTATACCTCAGTGACGCCTTTATAAAATGATTGACTAGTTTTCCTTCAGAGTTTCGGATATAGTCTTTTTCTACCTCTTTGACTTTTGCTAAACTATTACTATATGCTTCCTTAATTATTGTAGAAGGATTTCTGAAATATTCACTTTGCAAAGAGTCTAAGGTAAATTGAACTTTATATATTTCTTTAGTAAAAGAGGAGTAAAGTTGATTTTCTATTGATTCCTTAAAAATAATTGTGTTTTCTGAATTATTTGGATTGAATTCAAATATGATATCTTCGTTATTAAAGAAAAAATCTATGAATCCATTTCTTTTCATACTATGTTTAATCCGGTAAGCGCCAGTTTTAGAATCAGAAGGAAGTGAAAGTTCAAAAAAACCTTTTTCACCTTCTTTCCTTACTTGTGTATTTTTTATAAAAATTTGCTTTGTGCCTTCAATTTTATACAATAACACCCACGAAGAATTTTCTATTGGGCTCATTGTTCCTTTTATACTAAATTGTGAGTATGAGAAAGAGCTTATAAACAAAAATAAAACAATGATTTTTTTCATAATAAATAACGTTATCTCAAAATTAAACAAGTCCAAAATTACAGTTTCTTTCTTTAATTATGTACTTTAGATTTAAATAAATTATTAATGAATTTTCAAAATAAAGTAATTTGGATTACTGGCGCTTCCTCAGGAATTGGAAGAGCTCTAGCGATAGAGCTGTCAAATCAAGATGCTTTGCTAATCATTTCAGCTAGAAGTAAAGTAGCCTTAGAAGTTGTGAAAAAAAGCTGTAAAAACCCAAATAATGTTTGGGTTTTACCGCTAGATTTGGAAGTACATAGCTCATTCATTAAAATTACAGCAACAGCTATACAGATATTTGGAAGAATAGATATTCTTGTAAATAATGGAGGCATAAGTCAGCGTTCATTAGCAATAGAAACTAATATTTCAGTTGATAAAAGAATTATGGAAGTTAATTATACAGGTACAGTTGCATTAACTAAAACGATATTACCCCATTTTATAGAAAATAAAAAGGGTCAGTTTGTTGTAACTACAAGTATGGTTGGTTTAATAGGAACTCCATTAAGATCTTCTTATGCTGCATCTAAGCACGCTTTACACGGGTTTTTTGATAGTTTACGAGCGGAGGTATATGATTATAATATTGCTGTGACATTAATTTGTCCTGGTTTTGTTTCTACGAATATTTCAATGAATGCACTAACTGGAGACGGAACTTCACAACAAAAAATGGATACGGCTACCGCCAATGGAATCTCACCGGAAAGATTTGCTAAATTAATGGCAAAAGCAATTTATAGTAAAAAAGAAGAAGCCTATATCGCTGGGTTTAAAGAAAAACTAGGAGTTTATGTAAAAAGATGGTTTCCAAGGGTTTTCTCTGTTATGATAAGAAAACTTAAGGTAACTTAAAAAACTCCAAAACCTCAAAATAATGTATAACAGCTTCTTTCATTAAAACGGTTTGTTCTCCTGGCTTTAAATTTGGAAGTTCTGTGAGAATTCTGTAATGTGGCCAGCCATCATTATCAAAAAAATCGAATTCATAATATCCATAAGGCTCAAGTAATTTGCATATCGCAATATGCATTAGGTTCACTTTTTCATCTTTTTTGAATTGCCTTTTCCCTTGCCCTAATTCCTGAATACCAATCAAATAGATAATGCTGTCAAGATTTAATTCATCTCCCTCAGAAAACTGATGAGTTAATTTTTTAACCAAATAATCCCACTTATCCTTTAAACTTGCAGCATTGTTTTGTATTTTTTTCATGGTGTAAAGATATAAATTTAGCAACCTATTTTTAAAGAATAAATGATATCCTATAGAGTAGGATTTTCTGAGAGCTTTATATACATTTGCTGGCTAAAAATTTTAAATAAAATAAATATGAGATTAAGTAAGAAAATCCAACTTTTTTTAACTTTATGTATTTATATACAAACTTTTTCACAAGAAAAAGATCAACAATTAGATTCTATTGTAATTAATTCTTCGAGAATTAGTTTACCATTTAAGAAAAATTCTCGGACCATAAATATTATAACAGCTAAAGACATAAAAAATAGTGCAGCAACTAATGTTGCAGACTTATTACAGCAAGTGACAGGAATAGATATTAGAAGAAGAGGAACTGGTGGGGGTCAGTCTGACTTATATATAAGAGGAGGAGGATTTGACCAAACATTATTGCTGATTGATGGTATTAAAATGGACGATGCACAAACTGGGCATCATACCATGAATGCAGTATTGCCAATTGAAGTAATTGAAAGAATTGAAATTATTAAAGGACCTGCTGCAAGAATCTTTGGACAAAATGCATTTACGGGAGCTATTAATATTGTAACTAAAAAGAAATTAAAAAATAAAGTTTCTATAAACACAGAAGCAGGGTCTTTTGGACAGTTAAATGGTTCTGTAACTTTAGGGAAAGAGACTGAAAACTCTTCGATTATTGCTCATATTGGTGCACTTACTTCTGATGGATATCGTAATAATTCTGATTATAATAATCAAAATTATTTTTTAAAGGGAATCTTTAATAAGAATAAGCAACCCATAGAAGTTATTGCTACTTTTTTTGATAAGAAGTTTGGAGCAGAGAACTTTTACACAACCAATGTAACTTTTAATGAGTATGAAGAAACCCAAAATAGTTTACTGGGAGTCTCTACTACTTTTAGAACTGATAAATTTAAAGTAACCCCAAGAATCTATTGGAGAAGAGGACAAGACATGTTTCTTTTAAGAAGAGATGATTCAGGATTTTATAGAAACTTCCATATTACAAATAAAATAGGGGTTGAAACAAATGCTTCTTACTCATCAGATTTTGGAATTACTGGTTTTGGAGTAGATTTTTCAAGATTTTCTATACAAAGTAATAATTTAGGAGAAAGAGCCAGAACTATGGCAAACATATTCTTTGAGCACCGTTTTAAATTGGGGTCTTTTGATATTACCCCAGGTGTAGCTGCTACGTATTTTTCAGACTTTAAATTTAATGCTTTTCCGGGGATAGATATTGGTGTTCAGGTTACTGATAAAGTAAGAGTATACGGAAATATTGGGTACACTTTTAGGGCACCAACGTTTACTGATTTATATTATAGTGACCCTGCAACTTCAGGAAATCCGAATTTAGAACCAGAAAAAGCGTTTGCTCAAGAAATAGGATTTAAGTATGGAGATGATAATTTTTCAGGATCTTTAGCTATTTTTAATAGAGACTCCGAAGATTTAATCGATTATATACGACCAAATACTGACGCTAGTATTTTTACAGCAGCTAATATTACTGAAGTAAGCACTCAAGGAATTGAGTTTGAAAGTGTCTATAACTTTAAAATGAACAATTACAATCAAGTGATAACGTTTGGTTACACCTATTTAAATGATGATATTTTAGATCAAAATAATGATTTGTCTCGTTATTCTTTAAATACTTTAAAACATCAATTTGTTTCTCGTTTTACATCTCAATTGTTTAACAATGTGCGTCAAAATATTATTTATAAACACGCAGAAAGAACAGTAGGGACAAACTATAATGTATGGGATGCTTCTTTAATAGTAGATATTAATAAGTTTACATTTACTTTAACTGCTAATAATATTTTTAACGCTGAGTATATAGAATCTGGATTCGTTCCAATGCCTCCAAGTAATGTTTTACTTGGCTTACGCTATGGATTTTAAAAAAGGTCTCTTGTCTTTCAATTTTCAGAGGGAGAAACAGAAGAATATAAAAGCCAGCTAAAAGCTGGCTTTTATATTTAAGTTTTTATTGAAAAAGTCTAAAGATATCATTTCCATTTGCAAACAGTAATAAGGTAATTAATAAAATAAAACCAGTTACTTGAGCATATTCTAAAAACTTATCACTTGGTTTTTTCCCTGTAATCATTTCCCATAAAGTAAACACTACATGGCCTCCATCTAATGCGGGAATTGGTAATAGATTCATAAAACCTAACATGATAGAAAGAAAAGCAGTAATATTCCAAAAACTTTCAGCGCTCCATGTGGAAGGGAAAATACTTCCAATAGAAATAAATCCACCCAGCCCTTTATATGCTCCTGTACTAGGGTTAAAGATTTTTTTGAGCTGTTTTACATAATTGGTAAGGGTCTGGTATGATTTATTAATACCTGCCGGAATTGCATCAGCGAAAGAATAGTTGATGTCAGCCAAATCATAGTATCCTAATTTTTCTAAGTCAGAAAAAGTCATGCCATAAATCACTACCCCCAACTTTCCATTATCATTTACTGCTACATTAAATGTTTTATTTTCTTCACCTCTCTTCACAGTCATCGAAATCTCTTTTCCTTTGTTTTCATTCAGTAGGCTCTCAACTTCATCTTGGTATTTTAAGGACTGACCGTTAATAGCAATAACAATATCTTTATCTTTTAACTCTGAGTTCGCATTTAGAGAGTTTTCTTGAAATTCAGCAAACATAAAAGGGCTTCTAGGCCTTACAATCATTCCTGCATTTTTACCTCTACTAATTAATTTATCAATAAAATCTACAGGTAATTCCTTTTTTATAATAAGACCATTTCTTTCTAAAGTATAATTATTACCATTAATAAATTCAATGGTAATGTCTGAGAACTTTTTTATTTCTTCACCATCAACACTTAAAATTTTGTCTCCATTTTGCAAGCCTAAACTAATCGCCAATGAATCTTGAACCCATAAACCGTTGGTAACATTTTCATTTGGAAGATATTTTTCACCATAGGAGTACATTAACATGATATATATAAAAATACCTAAGATAAAATTAACAAAAACTCCACCTAACATAATAATTAAGCGTTGCCAGGCTGGTTTAGATCTAAATTCCCAAGGCTTTGGTTCTTCTTTGAGTTGTTCGGTATCCATACTCTCATCAATCATTCCAGATATTTTTACATATCCTCCTAATGGAATCCACCCGATACCATAAACAGTTTCTCCTATCTTCTTTTTGAAAATAGAAAATTTATAATCAAAAAATAAATAAAATTTTTCTACTCTTGTTTTGAATAATTTAGCAGGGATAAAATGCCCTAATTCATGCAACACAATTAGTAATGATAAGCTTAGTATAAATTGTGAAGCTTTTATTAATATTTCCATCTACGTTAGATCTTCAGTTTTTAAAGGCACAAATGTACACTTTTCAATAGAGTTGTAAAAGATTGTTTTAAGTTGGCATTTTTATTTAACAAACATTTATAGAGCATGATGCTCAAAAATAGTTGTTGTACGTGTTTTTATGTATTAAATTTGTAATATATAAAACATATTATGGATTTAGGCTTTTTTAAAAAATCAATTCCTACACTTCTTTTTTTAATAGTATTCTCTATTATTGGAGTCACAGTTTTTTACCAATTAATGTCTCAAGATGAACGATTAAAAATTTATAATCCTATAGATATAAATCCTAGATTAGTTGATATTTCAGTAAAAAATTTAAAAAAAAATCATACGATATCAGATTTTGAATTAACAAATCAAAATGGAGAGAAAATCACCAATAAAACCTACGAAAATAAAATTTATATCGCAGATTTTTTCTTTACACGTTGTCAAACAATATGTATTTCCATGGCTTACAATATGAGTGAATTACAAGAATATTATAAAAACGATAATGACATTATGTTTTTATCTCATTCTGTAACACCAATCATAGACAGTGTGCCTGTTCTTAAAGAATACGCCATTAACAAAGGAGTAATTGACGGCAAATGGAACATTACAACTGGTCCTAAAAAACACATCTATGATTTAGCTCGTAAAAATTATTTTGCAGTTTTAGATGAAGGAGATGGAGATGAAAATGATTTTATTCATACAGAACAATTTGTGCTGATAGACAAAGAAAGACGCATTAGAGGGTTTTATGATGGAACAGAAAAAAAAGATATGAATAAGATTAAAAAAGACTTAATAATTTTAAAGCGAGAATACGATTAAAATAACTTGTTTAGAATCATTCCAGTTTAGTATCTTTGTTGTTAATTTCGTTCCCGCATAAGCGGGAATCTATATTTAAGTGACTACAATAGCATCTCTACACATTGGTGAATTAGCCTATATATCTGAGGAATCTCTAAATGAAATTCCTCTTAAATTACTGGAAATGGGTTGTTTGCCCGGAGCAGAAGTTGAATTAATTCAAATCGCTCCACTCAATGACCCATTGTACATCTGCGTTAATGGTAGTCATTTAGCCATAAGAAAAGAGACTGCCGCAAAAATTCAAATTATTAAAGCTAAATAATGAGTCATAAAAAAACCATTAATGTTGCTTTAATTGGCAATCCAAATACAGGGAAAACATCATTATTTAACGAATTAACTGGTTTAAATCAGAAAGTAGGTAATTACCCTGGAGTTACTGTTGACAAAAAAGAGGGGTCTAGTAAACTTCAGAAGAATCTTAAAGCAATTATTACTGACTTACCTGGGACATACAGTATAAATCCAACTTCTTTAGACGAGTCTATAGTTTTAAAAACATTATTAAATTCTAAAACAGAGAAAAAATCAGACGTAATAGTTGTTGTTGCAGATATTGAAAATTTAAAAAGAAATTTACTGCTTTTTTCTCAAATTAAAGATTTAGAAATTCCAACAGTATTAGCAATTAACATGGCTGATCAAATGGAAAGAAAAGGAATTACACTGGACATTAAGTTATTGGAAAAAGAATTGGGAAATGACGTCGTTTTATTAAGTGTAAGAAAAGAAAAAGGGATAGATGAACTTAAGAAGGCTATTGTTAATACCTATCATAGCGCAAAAGCATTTCCATTGTGTAATGTAAATAATAGAATTGATCCTGCATATTTTGATAGACTCAAGGAGATAAACCCTAAATATTCAATTTATGAGCTTTGGTTAATGATTACTCATAATAGTTTTCCTGACACAATTTCTAAAGAGGAAAAAAGTGCACTGTTAAATTTTAAAAACGATTCAAAAAACTTAAAAAAATATCAGCACAAAGAAACTATTTTTAGGTATCAAAAAATTAATGAAATCTTAAAAAACACCTATTTGGTTGATCGTTCTAAGGCATCAGACTTAAGATCAACTTTAGATAAAATTTTTACTCATAAAATTTTTGGATACATATTATTTTTTGCTGTCCTTCTGGTTATTTTTCAATCTATATTTGATTGGGCAAGCCTACCAATGGATCTTATAGATGCCGGATTTGCAAATCTTAGCTCTTATGTAAATAAGAATCTTCCCGCTGGTGTTTTAACTAATTTAATCTCTGAAGGAATTATTCCAGGAATAGGCGGAATTATTATTTTTATTCCACAAATTGCCATTTTGTTTCTATTTATTTCACTACTAGAAGAAACGGGTTACATGAGTAGAGTTGTCTTTTTAATGGATAAAATTATGAGACGATTTGGAATGAGTGGTAAAAGTGTAATTCCGCTTATTTCTGGAACAGCTTGCGCCATTCCTGCTGTGATGGCTACTAGAAATATTTCTGGATGGAAAGAACGACTTATTACTATTTTGGTAACACCATTTACTACTTGTTCTGCCCGTTTACCTGTCTACGCAATCATTATTGCGTTGATTATTCCTGATCAAAAAGTATTTGGGGTCTTAAATCTTCAAGGTCTCACCTTGTTAAGTTTGTATATTCTTGGATTTGCTACAGCAATTATAGCCGCAATTATTTTACATAAAACATTAAATGTAAAAGGTACTTCTTTCTTTGTTGTTGAAATGCCCGATTATAAACTGCCTTCATTTAAAAATGTATTTATTGATGTTGTTGAAAAAACCAAAGCATTTATTTTCGGTGCAGGAAAAATAATATTATCTATTTCAGTTGTTCTTTGGTTTTTAGCCTCTAATGGACCACAATCATATAAAGATGTAGAAAAAAATATTACAGAAAATGTGGTTCATCAACAACTTTCTCAGCAAAAAATTAATCAAATGATAGCTTCCTCTAAACTAGAGAATTCTTATATCGGCATCATGGGTAAAAGTATTGAGCCTGTTATTAAACCGTTGGGCTATGATTGGAAAATTGGGATTGCATTAATTAGTTCTTTTGCTGCAAGAGAGGTTTTTGTGGGAACTTTAGCAACAATTTATTCAGTTGAAAGTGATGA
>ENA-ORCY01000282-ORCY01000282.1-marine-metagenome-genome-assembly--contig:-NODE-282-length-33749-cov-4.835917_pt1 | contig 33749 bp, 41 predicted proteins | sample MGYA00248634_ERZ508507 | MGnify/ENA primary metagenome ERZ508507 (study PRJEB26178, sample SAMN06266269) | marine metagenome | isolation source: Columbia River Estuary | place: USA:Columbia River Estuary... | reverse complement strand
AAAACATTTCTGGATCACCATAAGAAGGAGGTGCGGGGGTTGTGGTAGGAAATCTCCAGCATTGATTTTCGTTCACCATATACTGTGATACCAGTATTGGCTTATCTGCCGTTATATAATCACCTCCGGTTGAATCCATGATCTCATAAAAAAAGTTACGCTGCAATCCGGTCAGTGTAACACCATTTCTTTTTACAAGGGTTGCAGGATCCTGTACACAAATTCGATAGTAGTTACGATTAGTTTCGTTGATATCAGTGTTGGTGTTGTTAATGGTATGAAAAGTAAGATAGCGAGTACCCCATGCCTGGGCTGGGAATACCTGTTGTTGCATAAACTCGCCACCATCTCCTCGACAAATCCGAATACCACTGGATCCAGAGAATAAAGCAATGGGTCTGCATTGTCCTGTAGCACCCGGAACAGAAACAACTTTACTCCCCGTCATATCCTTACTGGCTGCATAAGCCAAACTATTACCGGGAATCATTTTTCCAATATAAATATCTTTATCTGAAGTCTTATCAATTTCTTTTGAAAAATATACACCAGGAGAACGTACAAGTTGGCTTACTATGACTCTCTCTGTCCCATTAATGACGAAAGAACCTGTATCGGTCATGATTGGGAAATCTCCAAGAAATACGGTTTCTCTTTTTTGCTGATAAGTTTCAGCATCTGTAAATTCAGCAATTACATATAAGGGTTGAGAATATGTAGAGTCTGTTATCTTACATTCTTCTAAACTTTTCATTGGTGGTTCAAAAAAGTGTTCTAGGAACTCTAGTTTGAAACGTCCTGAAAAGTCTTTAATAGGTGAGATTTCATTAAGAATCTCGGACAGACCTTCGTCTAGAAACTTTTTAAATGAATCTTTTTGTATATTTAATAAATCTGGAATCTCCAAACCTTTAGTTCTTGCAAACGAAAGTCTAGAATTCTGAACAGCGGACAACAAGCCTCCTCAAAAATAAAATACGATAACCCGAAGGGTAAAGTATATAAGTACTTCTTATTTAAGCAAACAAATAATGTTAATTATTTGAGTTCTACGGTAGCGCCAGCACCTTCAAGAGCTTCTTTTGCTTTATCAGCATCTTCTTTTGAAGCACCTTTAAGTATGTCAGATGGAGCACTGTCAACGAGTTCTTTGGCTTCTTTCAAACCAAGACTGGTTAGTCCTCTTACTTCTTTAATAACTTGTATTTTCTGTCCGCCAGCTTCTGTTAGAACAACATCAAAAGAATCTTTAGCTTCTTCTGATCCGCCATCTCCACCTGCTGGAGCTGCTGCCACAGCTACCGGAGCTGCTGCAGTAACATCAAACTTCTCTTCAAATGAGTCTAAGAATTCTTTCAATTCTAAAACTGACATTTCTTCAAAGACAGATAACAACTCTTCTGTTGTCATTTTTGCCATTGTTATTCCTCCTCTTTAATTACATCCTCTGAATCTTCTTTAGAAGAATCAGATTCTTTAGCTTCTGAACTTGTTTCTGGATTTGCTTCTTTCATATCAAGCAATGCTTTAAAAGCATACCCAGATTTGCTTAATACTCCTTTTAGACCTAATGCCATTTTCGTCAAAGGTGAATTGAATCCTCCTGCAATCTTGGCTAAGAGAACGTCTCTAGTTTCTATAGATGCAAGAATGTTAATTTGATCAATTGTTAATGGCTCAGACTCCATTAATCCACCCTTAACAACAAATGAATCATAGTCTTTGGAAAATTGTTTAAGTACTTTGGCGGCCTCAACCGGGTCGGACTCTATAACGGCAACTCCAGTAGGACCTGCAAAATGTTCTAGTATAGATTCATATCCAATGTTCTCAGCAGCTCTTTTAGCGAGAGACATTTTCACTACATTAAAAGTTGCACCTGCATTTTTTAGTTCTCTTCTAAGTTTTGTTTGTTCAGTTACAGTCAATCCACGGTATTCAGCTAAAACTAATGCGTTTGCAGAACTGAATAGCTCTTCTAGCTCTTTTACTTTATCTGCTTTATCTTGTCTAACCATAAAAAAATCCTTGCAAACCAAGGACTAGGCAATTTACCTGCGATAGATGTTTAAAGTTTCCTACTATCGGTCTTTGGTTTAAGTTGTATCTAAACAATATAGCTCAATTGAATTTATCAGCAAATAAATTTATAGATTAATATCTACGCTAACTGACGGCCCCATTGTAGAGGATATATACATTGACTTAATGTACTCTCCCTTTGAGGAGGCAGGTTTAGCTCTAGTAATTACAGCGATAACTTCTTCAAGATTTGTTTTTAAATCTTCTGCAGTGAATGATACTTTTCCGATAGATAGATGAACATTCCCCAATTTGTCATTTTTAATTTCGACTTTTCCTTTTTTGAAATCTTCAACGGCTTTTGCAACATTTGGAGTTACAGTTCCTGTTTTAGGATTCGGCATTAGGCCCTTAGGACCTAAGATTTTTCCAAGTTGTCCAACATCAGCCATCATTTCTGGTGTTGAAATAACTAAATCTACATCAAGTTTTTCTTCTGACGCAACCTTTGTAGCTAACTCTTTACCTCCTACAATATCTGCACCAGCATTCTCAGCTTCTGTTAAAGCTTCCCCACCGGCAAATACAGCAATTTTGATACTTTTACCATTTCCATGAGGTAATGAAACCGTAGTTCTTATATTTTCTTCCACAACTTTTGTATCAATTCCTAATGAAAAAACTGCATCAATAGATTCGTCAAAATTTGCAGTTGAGTTTTCTTTACAGATCGTAAGGGCATCTAATAGGCTCTGTTTCGATTCAGGCATATTTTTTTTCACTTCGTTGTATTTTTTACCGTATTTTTTCATATTTCTCCTTTTGGTTCAAACGACCTAAGTCTCCCAAATATATTTTTTAACTTTCTACTGTAACGCCCATTGATCTAGCAGTACCAGCAATAATATTTATTGCCATATCTATATCATTAGCATTTAAATCTACCATTTTTGCTTCAGCAATATTTTTAAGTTGGTCTCTGGTTATAGATGCTACTTTCACTTTGTGTGGTTCAGCTGAACCAGACTCTAGTCCAATAGCCTTTTTAATTAAATATGATGCTGGAGCTGTTTTTGTTTCAAATGTAAATGAATTATCTTCAAATATTGTAATTTCAACAGGGACTGTTTCACCTTGTCTACTTGAAGTATCATTATTAAAAGCTTGGACAAAGTCCATAATGTTTACTCCATATTGTCCCAATGCTGAACCAACAGGTGGTGCTGGTGTAGCTCCCCCTCCAGGAATTTGTAGTTTTAATTTCGCTTTTACTTCTTTAGCCATTTTTTATCCCTTAATTCTTAACAATATCTGTGAAACCCAGTTCAACTGGAGTTTCGCGTCCAAATATGTTAACTAATACTGTAACTTTTGATTGATCTAAGTTAATTTCTTCAATTATTCCATTAAAGTCAGCAAAAGGTCCTGTAGTAACTCTTACAGTTTCTGCAACTTCAAAATCTGGTTTGAATTTTGGTGACTCTTTTTTAACTTCAACTTCTTCATTAGATCCTAGAATTCTTTCAATTTCTCGTCTAGATAATGAAACTGGTAACTTTCCGGATCCAACAAAACCTATAATAGATGGTGTGTTACGAATTTCGTACCATGTAGTGTCATCTAAGTCCATTCTTACTAATACATATCCTGGAAATGTCTTCTTCTCTACATTAACTTTTTTACCATTTCTTATTTCTACTACTTCGTCAGTGGGAATAACTACGTCATAAACTTTATCGTCTAAATGTAAGTTTTTAATACGAGTAAGTATGTTCGTTCGAACCTTCTTTTCATGTCCGGATTGAGCATTCAAAACAAACCATTCCCCTGGAAGATCATACGGGTGCAGATTTGCACTAAAATCTTCTAAGACTTCTTCAGTCTCTTCAACTAAAATTTCATCATTCATTATTTCTATCCTCCAGAAGATAACAGGCTAATCAAAGTATTTTTAAAACCAAAGTCCATTCCGAAAATTAATAACGTCATCGAAATGATAGTTACTATTGTTACGACGGTAAATGTAGTCAAGGTATCAACAGTTGGCCAATTTACTCTTTTTAATTCAGTTCTGACTTCACCAAGGTAAATGGAGATTCTTTTGAATCTAGAAACCTTTTCCTCATTACTAAACTTGCCAACATTTCTGTCTGCTTTTTTTGCCAGGCGTTCTTCACGCTCTGACATTCTTCTCATTTCTCTATTCATTTCATTCATAATTTTCCTTTTGCAGGGGCGGTGAGACTCGAACTCACAACCTCAGGTTTTGGAGACCCGCGCTCTGCCAATTAGAGCTACACCCCTAAGTTTACTCTTTGTCTAACTCATTAGATGAGCGCTTTAACCCAAAGACCAATATTACTAAAGACATTAATCCAAGTAGTGTCAATAATATTATTTTTGTACCTTTATTAGTAGTAGTTTTTACTTTTTTATCTAAAGAAGACATGACCCGTGATGTGAAGTCCTCTGGGGCTTCAATATCAACTTGTACTTCATTTTCAAGTTCCTCTCTAAAAGCTCTATATCTCTTGCCTGCTGTCTGACATTTTAAGCAGTATTGGACATGGTTATCAGAATCAAACTGAAAATAAACTCCATTGAGATAGGTTTTTATCATTTGATTTCTTTTCCTTCTGCACACAGCTTGGTACTTTAGGTTTTTTAAAATTTCTTTCATGCCTCTACATCCTCCAAAATAGTTCTTAGTTTTTGATGTGCTCTATGAAGTCTTACTTTTGCTGCAGTCACACTTATGTCTAAATACTCTGCTATTTCTTTATGTGATCTACCTTCTATATTTTTCAACTCAACAATAATTCTTTGTTCTAGTGGAATTTGGTCTAACGCTTTTCTTAGTACTGAAGATAAATCTGAATTTATTGCGATTAACTCCGGATCATTTTTTTCATCAATGACTATGGGTTCTTGAGTATCTTCGATATTTAGTGAATAATGCTTTTTAGCTTTTTTTCTTAACGTCCAAGCTGTATTTACAGTGATCCTGTATATCCATGTGCTGAATGTTGAATCACCTCTAAATTTATCAATTGCTTTCCATGCCCTTATGAAAGCTTCTTGCCCTACATCATTAGCAAGCTCTTTGTTTCCAGTAAGTTTGAATGCCAAAGAAAATACTAAATCTTGGTGTCGATGTACCAACATTTCAAAAGCAACTTTGTCCCCTGCTTGGGATTTTTGTACCAGCTCTGAATTAGACGTGTCTTCATTAAAGTTATTAATTTTTGTTACGTTATTCATCTATGTTAAGAATAAAGAGAAATTGAGATATTTCTACCTTTTTTCTCTATGTAAAATATGCTTTCTACATTTGGAACAATATTTTTTAAATTCCATTCTGTCAGGCACATTAGTCTTATTTTTTGTTGTAACATAATTCTGAGCTTTACACTCTGTGCACACCATAGTTAGTGGTGGTCTCTTATCAGAAGCCATTACTTATCCTTTCTTTGAGTAGCGGCGGGCAGACTCGAACTGCCGACCTCACGATTATGAGTCGTGCGCTCTTACCAACTGAGCTACGCCGCCATCTAACTTATTGTCATCTACTGAGCCCTCTTCCGGATTTGAACCGGAGACCTCTTCCTTACCATGGAAGTGCTCTACCAACTAAGCTATGTGGGCATTTTGAATTTAAAATTTGTAATTTATAGTTGTTAGGAAATAAACATTTAAAACTAAATAATTAGCTATTAAAATCAATAAAATTACAAGCTATACGTTAGCAATCTTGACAATGGGCTATTATACCTATTAAACACGAGTCTCACTTTGAATAATAGTATTCAAATTGAACAACATAATAACGAAAGTAAATAAACGTAAGATGAGTAGCATAAAAGGTAAAGTAAAGTGGTTTAACGGTAGCAAAGGCTACGGTTTTATTGAGAGAGACGACAAACAAAAAGACGTATTCGTTCATATGTCAGCTGTTAAAGATGCAGGTATTGACTATCTTGACGAAGGAGATGTCCTTACATTTGATATCGAAGATGGAAAAAAAGGTCCATCAGCTGTAAGTCTAAAAAAAGTTTAATATCTAGATTTTTTTGATGGAGGAGGCTCACCCATGGGTATTCATTATGATTATAAGTCTAAACGTGGAGAAAGAGCTATGCTTAAAGAAGCGAAGAGAAAAGAACGTCTTGCTTTAAAAAAAGCCAAAAGAGCCTCAACCATACCAGCAAAAGAACCAGAACAAGAAATGCACGATATTAATAAGCCTATTACTTTGGATGATTTAACAAATCCAAATAAATAGTCCGCGTTTGATTTTGATGATTAACAATCAAAAAGATTTAAAAAAAGAACGTCTTTCAGAAGCCCTTAGAGAGAATTTAAAAAAAAGAAAAGAATTTTTAAAAAAAATAAAAGAAAGAAAAGTATGAGCGTTTTATCTGATCATTGGATAAAAAAAATGTCATTAGAGAAAAAAATGATAAATCCTTTTGTTGAAAAACAACAAAGAAAAAACAAGATTTCTTATGGACTGTCTTCCTACGGTTATGATGCAAGGGTTTCTAATGAGTTTAAGATATTTACAAATATAGATTCAGCATTGGTAGATCCAAAAAAATTTTCAAAAAATAGTTTTGTAACAAGAAAAACTGACGTTTGTATAATTCCCCCCAATTCATTCGCTCTAGCTAGAACAGTTGAATATTTTAAGATTCCAAGAGATGTCTTGGTAATTTGCCTTGGAAAAAGCACTTATGCAAGATGTGGAATTATTGTTAATGTTACTCCTTTAGAACCAGAGTGGGAGGGGCATGTAACTCTTGAGTTTTCAAATACAACAACATTACCTGCAAAAATTTATGCCAACGAAGGTGCTTGTCAGTTTATTTTTTTAAAAGGTGATCAAGAACCAGAAACTTCATATGCTGATAAAAAGGGAAAATATATGAAGCAAAAAGGCGTCACCCTTCCAAAAATTTAAAGATGCAGAAACTATTAATTAAGGGAGGTAAGAAACTCTCTGGTGAAGTAGTTATTTCCGGCTCTAAAAACGCAAGTCTTCCTATAATTATATCTTCATTATTATTTGATGATGCTATTTCCTTTGAGAACGTTCCTAAAGTTAGAGATATTTATACTTTAATAAGTTTAATTAGAGTTCTCGGCAGAGAAGTTGATTTTGATGAAGAGAAAGAAATCTTAAAAATATCAAAAAAAAATAAAGATAAGTATTTTGCTCCATATTCTATAATGAAAACTATGAGAGCTGGTGTTTTAGTTTTAGCACCATTATTAGCTAAATTTGGAAAAGCTAGAGTGTCTTTGCCAGGTGGCTGCTCTATAGGAGCAAGACCAGTTAATTTACATTTAGATGCATTAAAAAAACTTGGTGCAAAAATTAATGTAAAGAGCGGTTACATTGATGCGAGCGCACCAAAAGGATTATTAGGCGCTAATATTAAATTTCCTATCATTTCGGTGGGTGCAACGGAAAGCACTATCATAGCGGCGGTCCTTGCTAAGGGTGTGACAAAAATTCGTAACGCTGCAATAGAACCAGAGATTATAGATTTAATAAAATTTTTAAATAAATGTGGAGCACGCATAAAGCATAACTCAAAAAGAAAAATCATTATAAAAGGAGTAAAATATTTATATCCAATAAATCACAGGATTATTCCAGACAGAATAGAAGCTGCAACATATGCAATCGCAGCTTTGATAACTAACGGAAAATTATTAATCAAAAATGTTAATAATGATCATTTAGAAAACATATTTAATGTTTTAAAAAAAAGTGGAGCCAAAATTAAAACTTTTAAAGACTCTTTTGTTATTTTTAAAAAGCATCAATTAAAACCATTTAAAATTACTACCAAGCCTTATCCTGGGTTTCCAACCGATATGCAGGCACAGTTTATGTCTCTAGCAACACAGATTAAAGGATCATCAGTAATTAATGAAAAGATATTTGAAAATAGATTTCTTCACGTTTCAGAATTAATGAGAATGGGTGCTGATATTGAAATAAAAAAACAAAAAGCCACAATAAAAGGAATTAATAACTTAAATGGTGCCGAAGTAATGGCTACAGATCTAAGGGCATCTGTAAGTTTAGTTTTGGCAGCTTTATCTGCGAAAGGCACTACAACAATTAATAGGATTTATCATTTAGACAGAGGTTACAGTAAATTAGAAAAAAAACTTAATTTATGCGGCGCTAATGTTAGAAGAGTAAATGACTAACGAAAATATTTCTAAGTTAAAACTTTTGTCAGAAGACATAAAAGACTTGCAGGTTTTTTCAGCTTACTTACAAGACTCAGTAATTGTTACAAATGATATAAAATTTTTACCTAAAACTAAAAAACTTATTTGTGTCTTTAATCGTTTTATGTGGGAAGATGCTGAAAAAGGAATTTTTAGAAAAAATAAAAGAATACGTAGCGCTCTTGTTTTTGATAATGTTTTAAAAGTTAAATCAAAAGGAATTAACCCAAAAAAAAAGTCTAAGATACTAGAGTTTTTGGCGATCAAAACAGAGATTATAGATAATTATTTTGATATAAGATTAATCTTTTCTGGAGGTAGTGTTTTATTAGTCAAAGCTGAAGAAATAGATTCATCTTTAGAAGATTTTGGAAAAATATGGGAAACTAGTTATAAACCAAAGCATAAGATTTAGTATGAAAATTATAAAATTTAATAAGACCAGATTTTTAAAAGATTTAGATTTTATTTCTCGAAATAGAAAATCTAATTTTTCTAATAAAGCTAATATTGTAAAAAAAATTCTTAAGGATGTTAAAACTAAAGGTGATAACGCCGTTGTTTATTATCAAAAAAAATTTGATAAGAGTTCAGTATCAAAAAAAAATATTATATTAAGTAATAAAGAAATTAATAAAGTTATTAAAAATTTAGATCCTTCAGTAAAAAGTTCTATTAAACTTGCTTTTGATAGAGTTAAAGAATTTCACAAAAGACAATCAATTAAAGGTTATAAATATTTTGATAAATATAAAAATGAATTAGCTTACAAAGTTTCTCCATTAAATAGAGTTGGAATATACATTCCAGGAGGTACAGCTAGTTATCCAAGCTCGGTTATTATGAACGCAGTTCCAGCAATTGTTGCTGGTGTAAAAAACATAACTCTATGCATGCCAACGCCAAATAATAAAATTAATGCTGGAGTTGTTTATGCAGCTAAAATATGTGGAGTAAAAAAGATTTATAAAATAGGTGGAGCTCAAGCAATAGGTGCTTTTGCTTACGGAACAAATACTGTTACAAAAGTTGATAAAATTGTAGGACCAGGCAACATTTTTGTGACTATAGCAAAAAAAGAAGTTTTTGGTGAAGTAGGTATAGACATGGTTGCAGGACCTTCGGAAATTACAGTAGTTGCAAATGAGGATAATAACTCAACTTTGACAGCTATAGATTTATTATCACAAGCTGAACACGATGAATTATCACAAGCTATATTAGTAACAACAAATTTGAAATTTGGTCTTGAAGTTAAAAGTAAGATTTATAAATTTTTAGATGTTTTGCCTAGAAAACAGATAGCTAAAAAAGCAATTGATAATAATAGTGCAATAATAATTTGTAAAAATTTTAAAGAAGTTGTTAGCGTTTTGAACGATATTGCGCCAGAACACCTTGAAATTATGACCAAAAATAATTCAGTTTTGGCAAAACAAATTAAAAATGCTGGATCAATTTTTTTAGGAGAAAATTCGCCAGAAGCCATAGGAGATTATTTAGCAGGACCAAACCATGTTTTACCAACGGCTGGATCAGCGAGGTTTGCTTCAGGGTTATCTGTTTATGATTTTTATAAAAAAACCTCAGTTATTAAAATGAGTAAACAAGGTCTTGAAAAGATAGGAAGATCAGCTATACACCTAGCAAATTACGAGGGTTTATTTGCTCACTCTCAATCAATTAGAATTAGAATTAGTTAAATATGGCAAAAGAAGAAATGTTGGAGTTTAAAGGACTGGTAACAGAGTTGTTACCCAATGCTATGTTTAGAGTGAAACTAGAAAATAATCATGAAGTATTAGCTCATACAGCTGGAAAAATGAGAAAAAATAGAATTAGAGTTTTAGCTGGAGATGAGGTTATGGTTGAAGTTACTCCATACGATTTAACTAAAGGCAGGATCATTTTTAGATTTAAATAATGAATGAAACAAAACATAGTTTTGTTTTAGCGTCCGCATCCCCAAGAAGAATAGAGCTTCTTAATAATATAAAAATTTTTCCAAAAATTATTTATTCTTCAGACATTAATGAAGATATAAATAGTAAAGAAGATCCTAAAAAATATTGTATTAGAATTGCAAAAAATAAAGCTCTTAAAGCTTTAGAAAAATATCCAGAAGAATTTGTTTTATCAGCAGATACTATAGTCTTTTGTAGTAACAAAATTTTTTTAAAACCAAAAGACAAAGAAGAAGCTAAAGATTTTTTGGCTTTCTTTTCAGGAAGAAAGCATAATGTCTTGACATGCGTATGTTTGACAAAAAAGAACTCAATTAAAATTAAAAAAGTTATAACAAAAGTTACTTTTAAAAGATTAAATAAGCAGGAGATCGAAGAGTATTTATTAACCAATGAGTGGAAAGATAAAGCAGGGGCTTATGCCATACAAGGTTATGCTGAAAAATTTATTAAAAGAATTAATGGTTCGTATTCAAATGTAGTTGGTTTGCCTTTGTTTGAAACTTATAATTTGCTTAATTCACAAGGTTTAATTTAATATTTTAATTGATTAATAATTTGTTTTGTGAAAAAAACATGCCCAGTGGTCTGGTAGCTCAGTTGGTAGAGCAGAGCCCTGAAAAGGCTTGTGTCGCTGGTTCAATTCCAGCTCAGACCACCATTTTTTATTTGCAATTTCATTCTCAGATTGATAATCAACCTCTAATTGAAATGATAAAAAAATATATATCTACTCACAGACACCATCCTCATGCTGAGCATGCGCTTAGCTAATAGAATTATATATTTAAAAACAAAATAATATTATAAACAAAAAACATGCAGCTGTAGCTCAGTTGGTTAGAGCGCTGGTTTGTGGAACCAGATGTCGGTGGTTCGAATCCACCCAGCTGTACCAAATTAATGAATAAAAAAATTTTTAAACCTAGCAGTGAATTACCAGCAGGTTTTGTAGACAGACAAGAAGAAGAGTTGTTAGCGAGAGATCTTTTAATATCTAATATTAAAAAGATCATGGCTAAATATGGCTTTCAATATCTTGAAACTCCTAGTTTCGAGTTTACCGATAGTATTGGTAAATTTCTGCCTGATAAAGACAGACCATCAGAGGGAGTTTTTTCTTTCGAAGATGACAAAAAATGGATTTCATTAAGATATGATTTAACAGCTCCACTAGCTAGATATGCAGCGAAAAACTTTAACAATTTACCAAGGCCTTTTAAAAGATATCAACTAGGAACAGTTTGGAGAAATGAAAAGCCGGGTCCTGGAAGATTTAGAGAATTTTTACAATTTGACGCAGACTATATAGGAACAAGTAATTTATTTGCTGATGCTGAGTTATGTTGTTTAATTTCAGAGATTTTAAGTAGCTGTGGTTTAACAAAAAAAGAATTTATAATTAAAATCTCTAATCGTAAATTAACAAAAGGATTACTAGAAAAATTAAAAATTATTGATGAAAATAAACAATCAATAGTATTAAGAGCTATTGATAAATTAGATAGAGTTGGATTAGAGGGTGTTCAATATCTTTTGGGAAAAGGTAGAAAAGATAAGTCTGGAGATTTTACAAAAGGGGCTGAATTAGATGAATCGCAGATTAAAGAAATCATTAATTTTTTAAGCATTAAAGATCTTTCAGATAATAATTTTGAAAAAATAGAAAAGATTGCTGGAGACAACCAGACTATATTAGATGGAGTGAATGAACTTATTTTAATAAAGAAATATTTTTCATTATTAAAATTTGAAAATTTTATCTTTGATCCAACAGTTGTTAGAGGACTTGAATATTATACTGGCCCTATTTTTGAGGCTAATCTTACATTTGGTGTTACAAATAATAAAGGAGAAGAAATTGAATTTGGATCAATAGGGGGCGGAGGAAGGTATGATGATCTTGTAAAACGTTTTAATAATCAAGATTGTCCTTCAACCGGTATTTCAGTTGGTCTTGATCGTCTAATTTATGCAATTCTGCAAAAAAATAAAATTAAAGTAGAAAAACAAACTCCAGTTTTAATATGTGTTTTTGATGAAAAATATATGGATTACTATGTAAAAATTCTAAATTTATTAAGAACAAAAAATATTAGCGCTGAAATTTATTCAGGAAATGCCAATATAAAATCCCAATTAAAATATGCAGACAAAAGAGGATGCAATTACGTCATTCTATGTGGTGATGATGAGGTAAGTAAGAATTCAATTACAATTAAAAATTTAGAAATAGGTAAAAAAATGTCTAATTCTTTAAAAGACAGAGATGATTGGAAAGAATCTTCAGGATCTCAAAAAACAGTAGCTTTAGATCAACTTTTAAATGAGATTAAATAATGAAACAAGGTCTAGAAAAAAAGAAATTAAAAGAAGATCTTTCTAAAAAAATACTAAGTAATTTTAAAAAAAACAAATTTAATTTTACAGACTTAGATCTTTTAATTGATACTAATTTATTAACAGAGCGATCGGGAGAGCAGTTTAAAAAATTTACACTAACTTATAAAGATTTGTTTGGAAAAGAGATTAGTTTGCGTCCAGATTTAACGGTTTCAACAGCATTAAAATATATTCAGGAAAAAAAGAATAAAGAAGAAAAGTATTGTTACTATGGAAGTGCTTATCGATTAGATAAGGAAGGAGATTTAAAAGTTTTTGATCAAATAGGCTGTGAAATTATTAATTCTAACAACAATAAATCAGAAAATATTTTGATTAATTCCATATTAGAACCATTAAAAAAAATTAAGAACTTACAAGTTATATTAGGTGACGTTGGTCTATTTAAAATCTTGATAGACTCATTAGAGCTTCCAGCTAGATGGAAATTGAGATTAGTAAAAAACTTTTCTAGAATAGAATATTTCGAGGATATGTTGAAGAGGTTAGAGACGAATTACGATCTAGATCAAAAAGCAATTAAATTAGATACAAAAAGAATAGAAGATTTAGAAAAATTAGATCCAAACTCTATAATTGGAGGACGAACAGTTTCTGAAATTGTTAAGCGTTTTAATAAAAAGATTAAAGATCCTAGAGATGATTATAAAGGTAAAAAGAATGTTAAAATTATTAGAGATTTTTTAAACATTAATACCTCAATTCAGAAGGCAGAAAGCGCAATATTATTTTTCTTTTCAAAAAATAAATTAAATAATTCATCTATTAAAAGTTATTTAAAAAAAATTAGTAAAATAAATAAAGAAATAGGAAAGAAATATTCTATTAATTTCAAAACTAATTTTGGAAGAAATACTGATTATTATTCTGGTGTAGTTTTTTTAGCTTTTACAAAAAAGAAATCCAAAATTATCGAATTAGCAAGAGGTGGTGAGTATAACGGCCTGCTTAGAACTCTTGGTTATACCAAGGATATACCAGCAATAGGTGGAGCGATTAATTTAAATGAATTAATAAATTTATAAAATTATGTCTAAAATTAAAATAGGATTGCCTAGCAAAGGAAGGTTAAAAGATGAATCTTTAGCTTTTTTGAAAAGTAAGAAACTAGAGGTGGTAAGTTCTTTTGGAGAAAGAAATTATTTCTTTAATATTAAAAATAATAACAACATAGAAGGCATTTTTTTACATGCCAGAGAAATAATTGAAAGAATTAATGATGGAACTTTAGATATTGGCATTTCAGGTCTTGATCTGCTTAAAGAATTGCCAGATGCTTATTCAGAAAATGTAAAGATTTATAAAAAGCTTAATTTTGGTTTTGCTAATTTAGTAGTGGCTATACCAAAAGATTGGTTAGATGTTCAAAATATGGCTGACTTAGAAGAAGTAAGTTTTGAATTTAGAGAAAAATATGGTCGTCGTATGCGTGTTGCAACAAAATACCCAAATTTAACTGAATCCTTTTTCTTATCAAAAGGAGTAAGTCAATTTCGAGTTGTTCCAAGTTTAGGAGCAACAGAGTCTTATCCATTTACCGGCTCTTCTGAATTGATCACGGATATAACTTCTACAGGCTCAACTTTAAAAGCAAACAATCTAAGAATTGTAAATGATGGTATTATGTTAAAAAGCTCTGCCTGTATTTTTGTTTCTAAAAAAATTGAGAAAAATAAGTTTTTAAATCTTTTAAAATAGTCAAAAAAAAACCCCGGATTTTTAGTCCGGGGTTTTGAATTTATTCTAGAAAGTTTGCTAGAGAGGATGGAATTACATTCCCATTCCGCCCATACCACCCATTCCACCCATTCCGCCCATACCACCCGGCATTCCACCACCACCTCCACCAGAATTAGAGTTTTTATCGTCGGGTTTATCAGCGATCATTGCTTCAGTTGTAATAAGTAGACCTGCTATTGAAGAAGCATCTTGAAGAGCTGTTCTTACAACTTTAGTTGGGTCGATAATACCTTTTGCAAACATATCGCAATACTCACCACTTTGAGCATCATAACCTTGAGAAGGTTTTTTTGCTTCTAAAAGTTTTCCAACAATTACTGAACCATCAACTCCAGCATTGCTTGTGATTTGTCTGATTGGATATTGTAAAGCTTTTCTGATTATTTCAACACCAGCTTTTTGGTCATCACCTTTTGGTTTTAAATTATTTAGAGCTTCAGAAGCATATAATAATGCACATCCGCCACCAACAACCACACCTTCTTGTACAGCTGCTCTAGTAGCATTAAGGGCATCTTCTACTCTGTCTTTTCGCTCTTTAACTTCAATTTCTGTAGCGCCGCCAACTTTAATAATAGCAACACCGCCAGCAAGTTTAGCTAATCTTTCTTGTAATTTTTCTTTATCATAATCAGAAGTAGTTTCTTCAACTTGTTTTCTGATTTGACCACATCTTGCTTCTATTTCAGATTTTTTTCCTGCACCATCAACGATAGTTGTATTATCTTTATCAACTCTAATTTTTTTACATTGACCAAGATCTTTTAACTTAACGTTTTCAAGTTTAATACCAAGATCGTCAGATATAACTTGTCCACCAGTTAAGATAGCAATATCTTCTAGCATTGATTTTCTTCTATCACCAAAGCCAGGAGCTTTAACTGCTACGACTTTTAAACCACCTCTTAATTTATTTACAACTAAAGTTGCAAGAGCTTCGCCCTCAATATCTTCAGCAATAATTAAAAATGGTCTGCTAGATTGTACAACCGCTTCCAATAAAGGAACCATAGGCTGCAAGTTAGTTAATTTTTTTTCTGTGATAAAAATTAGTGGATCTTCTAATTCCGCAATCATTTTATCCGCATTAGTAATAAAGTAAGGAGATAGATAACCTCTATCAAATTGCATACCTTCAACTACATCAAGTTCTGTTGAAAGACCTTTAGCTTCTTCAACCGTGATAACTCCTTCATTACCAACTTTTTGCATTGCTTTTGCAATCATGTCTCCAATTTCTTTTTCACCATTTGCAGAGATAGTTCCAACTTGTGCAATTTCTTCACTTGTTTTTACTTTTTTTGAACTTTCTTTAATTCTAGTGATTACAGCTTCTACTGCTAAATCAATTCCTCTCTTTAAATCCATTGGATTCATTCCAGCAGCAACGTATTTGCATCCTTCTCTTGCGATCGCTTGTGCTAAAACAGTTGCGGTTGTTGTTCCATCACCAGCTTCTTCGTTAGTTTTGCTAGCAACTTCTTTAACCATTTGAGCTCCCATATTTTCAAATTTATCTTCAAGCTCAATTTCTTTTGCAACAGTTACTCCATCTTTAGTTATTCTAGGAGCGCCGAATGATTTATCTATAACTACATTTCTTCCTTTTGGTCCTAGTGTTACCTTCACAGCGTTTGCAAGTATGTCAACGCCTCTTAGCATTGCATTTCTTGCATCTGTATCAAATCTTACAATTTTACCTGCCATTTTTTTTTCTCCTTTTTTATATTTTATTTATTTTTTCTTAGACATGATGCCCATGATGTCAGACTCTTTCATGATGCTATATTCCACGCCGTCAATTTTAACTTCAGTTCCAGACCATTTTCCAAATAGAACAAGGTCTCCAACTTTAACTTCCATTGGTAAAATTTTTCCATCTTCAGTTTTTGCTCCAGGACCAACAGCAATAATTTTTCCTTCTGAAGGTTTTTCTTTTGCTGTATCCGGTATAATTATTCCACCTGCTGTTTTTTCTTCTCCATCCAAAGGCTGAACAAGAACGCGATCGTGTAAAGGTCTAAAGTTCATTAATTTAATTCTCCGTAAAATTAGTTGTTAATCAAAATATAACTTCGTACAACAATGTACCTGACGCTATATGATGATTGATCTATTAAATTTCAAGGGGTGCATAGTACAATAAAATAGCAAAAACACTATATTTTATTAGTTTTTTTTAACCTGATTTATATGGAAGATCTAAAATTATACTTTATAAAGTATTGCTCCTATGACCCTAAATAAAGACTTGGCTAAAGATCAAACACAAAAAAACAATTATACACCTAATGATCTAGAGGCATTCTGGATGCCTTTTACTGCCAACCAAGATTTTAAAGCAGATCCAAGAATAGTCTCAAAATCTAAAGGCATGTACTATTACACTCCAAACGGAGATAAAGTTTTAGACGCAGTTGCAGGTTTATGGTGTTGCAATGCGGGACATAATAGAGATGAAATTGTAAAAGCAATTCAGGAACAAGCCGCTGAATTAGATTTTGTTCCTTCTTTCCAAGCAGGTCATTACAAAGCTTTTGAATTAAGCAATAAGTTAACAGATATTTCGCCAGAAAATTTAAACCACGTTTTTTATAGCAATTCTGGTTCAGAGGCGGTTGAAACAGCTTTAAAAATCGCTTTAGCCTATTTTCGGGCAATTGGACAGCCATCAAAAAGAATCTTAATAGGTCGCGAAAGAGGTTATCACGGAACAGGTTTTGGAGGATTGTCAGTTGGAGGAATGGTTAATAATAAGAAACAAATCGAAAGATTTCTGCCGGAAGTTTATCATCTTCCACATACACATAATCTTGAACATAATTCATATTCTAAAGGACAGCCAGCATGGGGAGCCCATTTAGCTGATGATTTGTTAAAACAAATTGAAAAACATGGAGCAGCGAACATTGCGGCAGTTATTGTTGAACCAGTTGCTGGCTCAACAGGAGTTTTAATTCCACCAATTGGTTATTTGGAAAAACTGAGAAAAATTTGTACTGATAACGATATAATTCTAATATTTGATGAAGTAATTACTGGCTTTGGAAGATTAGGAAAACCATTTGCTGCAGATTTTTTTAATATTGAACCTGACTTAATGGCCATAGCTAAAGGATTGACTAGCGGAACTGTGCCAATGGCCGCAACTTTTGTTTCAGATAAAATTTATAAAACTTTTATGCAAGGAGATCCTAAAGTTATTGAATTTTTTCATGGATACACTTATTCAGCGCATCCATTAGCTTGTGCAGCAGCAATAGCAACTCTTGATGTTTATAAAAAAGATAATTTATTAAATAGAGCTTCTGAAATTGCTAAATATTGGGAAGATGCCCTGCATTCATTAAAAGGAACTAAACATGTAATAGATATAAGAAATCTAGGATTGATAGGAGCAATAGAATTAGAACCTATTCCAGAGAAACCATCCAGAAGAGCTTATAATGTTCTTTGTGAAGCTTTTAGAGATCAAAAATTATTTGTAAGAGTGACAGGAGATATTATTGCTTTATCTCCCTCTTTGATCATTCAAAAACAAGAAATAGATTTAATCATAGAAAAATTAAAGAAGACAATTAGTTCTACGCAATAATTTTAAATTTATGAATAATCCTATTTTTTTAAGTGGATTAAATAAAATTTATTCAAAATTTGATATATTTTTTGTTGATCTTTGGGGTGTGGTCCATAATGGCATTGAATGTTACTCTAATTCTTTAAAAGCCTTAAAAAACATAGAAAAGAGAAAAAAAATTATATTAATTTCAAATGCTCCAAGACCTAGTCATAGCGTTCAAAAATTTTTAAATAAAATAAATTTTAATAAAAAATTTTATAATTTATTAATTACCTCAGGAGACTTAACTCGTTTTTATCTGAAAAATTTTAGTAAAAATAAATGTTTTTATCATTTAGGACCAGATAGAGATAAAAGTTTATTTATTAATCTAGGTCTAAAAAAAACTTCGTTAAATAATGCAAATTTTGTTGTTTGTACCGGGGTAAATAATAACAAGGACAGTCTTAGTAAATATGTTCCTATTTTAAAGAAAATAAAAAAAAGAAATTTAAAAATGATTTGTGCTAATCCAGACTTAATTGTTCATAGAGGGGACCGGACTGAATACTGCGCAGGGTCTATTGCAAAATTATATGAAAAAATGGGTGGCAAGGTTAAGTATTTTGGAAAGCCTTATAAATATTTTTATGAATATATTTGCAGTGTATTAAAAAAAAAATATAGAAAAAATATAAATAAGAATAAAATCCTTGTTATTGGAGATAATTTAAATACTGACATTTTTGGAGCAAATAATTTTAAAGTTAAAAACTTATTCATAGCAGGAGGCATTCATAAATCTGAATGGAATAAAAAAAATACAAATTTAGCTAATTTTGTGATTAAAAAAAATAAAGATTTTAAGATTAATTATTTTCAGAACGAATTAGTTTGGTAAATGAAAATTTATAATAACGTCAACTTTATTGACAAAAAATTTGTTAATTCCGTTTTAGCAATAGGTAATTTTGACGGAGTTCACTTAGGACATCAAGAACTCTTAAAAAAAGCTTATATTTTTTCACGTAAAGTAAAAAAAAAATTTGGTATATTAACCTTTGATCCTTTACCTAAAGATTTTTTTAATAAGACTGATAATAGAATTTTAAACATTGAAGATAAGATAGATACCGTAAAAAAATTTCGTGCTGATTTCTTTATTAAGCAAAAATTTAATCGTAATTTTTCTAAAATAAGTCATGATAATTTTGTCAAAACAATTCTTTTAAAAAAATTATCGGTTCATAGCATTTTTGTTGGCAAAGACTTTAGATTTGGGTTTAAAAGAGAGGGGAATATATTTTTTTTAAAAAAATTCTCAAAAAATAATAACTTTAAGATATTTATAATTAATTTTAAAAAATTTAATAATCATAAGATTTCTTCATCAAAAATTAGAAGCTTAATACAAGCTGGAAAAGTTAGCTTGGTTAATAAAGTTATGGGAAGACCATGGACTATCTCTGGCAGAGTCATTAAAGGTAAAAAATTTGGAAGACGAATAGGTTTTCCTACAGCAAATATTAAAATCTTAAATCAGATTAAGCCACTGTTTGGGGTCTATTCCGTTAAAATTATTTTTAATAAAAAGACTTATAAAGGAATTGCCAATTTTGGTGTAAGACCAACATTCGGAAGTTCCAATCCTATTTTAGAAGTTAATGTTTTTGGAAAAAACCATAATTTTTATAATAAAAATATCAAAGTTTTATTTATTGATTTTATTAGAAAAGAGAAAAAATTTATAAACAGTGCAATGCTGGTTAATCAGATTAAGAAAGATATTAAAGTTGCTAAAATTAGTTTAAACAAAAAATAATGTCAGAAATTAAAATTAATCTTCCCGCAACTTCTTTTCCTATGAAGGCTAATTTGCCAACAAAAGAACCTGAAATACTTAAATTTTGGGAACAAATTAACCTTTATGAAGAATTGAGATCTAACAGCAAAGATCGAGAAAAATTTATTTTGCATGACGGACCTCCTTATGCAAACGGACACATCCATATTGGGACGGCATTAAATAAAATTTTAAAAGATATTGTTGTAAGATTTAATCAAATGACAGGCAAGGATGCCCCTTACGTACCAGGATGGGATTGTCATGGATTACCAATAGAATGGAAAGTAGAGGAAGAATATAAGAAAAAAGGAAAAAATAAAGACACTGTTCCAGTTAATGAATTTAGAAAAGAATGTAGAGAATTTGCAACTAGTTGGATCGAGATACAAAAGAAAGAATTTAATAGATTAGGAGTAAATGGAGACTGGAAGAATTATTATACGACTATGAGCAAGTCTTCAGAAGCTCAAATAACAAGAGAAATTAGTAAATTTATAATTAACGGAGGATTATATAGAGGCTTTAAACCAGTTTTATGGTCTGTTGTTGAATCGACGGCTTTAGCTGATGCAGAGGTTGAATATTATGATCATACATCTAATACAATTTATTCAAAGTTTTTAATTAAGTCTGGTCCTGAAAAATTTTTAAATTGCAACGTCGTTATTTGGACAACAACTCCTTGGACTATTCCTTGTAATAGAGCCTTAGCTTTTAATAATAAAATTAATTATTCAATTATTAAAATAAATAATAATGAAAAAATTATTATTGCAGAAAAATTAATAGATAAAGTTTTAGCAGATTGCGCAATTACAAAATATGAAATTATTGAAAGTTTTTCTGGATCGGAATTAAAAAATATCGTTTGTAATCATCCTTTCAAAGATATCGGTTATACTTTTGACGTTCCTATGCTTGATGCTAATTTTGTTAATTTGGAACAGGGAACAGGAATTGTTCATTGCGCACCTAGTCATGGACCCGATGATTACTACTTATGTTTGAACAATAATATTCAAGCCTTTGATACAATTGATGACAAAGGACATTATACAAAAAACATTATTAAATTTTCTGGTACTCATATTTTTAAAGCTGATGAGGTGATTATTAATGAGTTGACTAATTTATCTAGATTATTAGGCAAAGGTAAACTAAAGCATAGCTATCCACATTCGTGGAGATCTAAAGCACCGCTAGTTCATAGAGCTACACCTCAATGGTTTATATCTATGGAAACAAATGATTTGAGAAAAAAATCCATTGCTGCAATTGGCAATACAAAATTCTATCCAGCAGTTGGACAAAATAGATTAAGGTCAATGATAGAAACAAGACCAGACTGGTGTGTTTCTCGACAAAGAGTTTGGGGAGTACCTTTGCCAATATTTATTTCAAAAAAAACAGGAAAACCTTTGGTAGATGAAAAAGTATTAGAAGGTATAGCAAAAATATTTGAAGAAGAGGGTAGCGATTCTTGGTTTGAAAGACAGCCACAAGATTTTTTAGGCAAGAATTATAATGCTAATGATTATGAACAAGTTAAAGATATCGTGGAAGTTTGGTTTGATAGCGGCTCTACTCATAGTTATGTTTTAGATAAAAGACCAGAACTTGCTTGGCCAGCAAATCTTTATTTAGAAGGATCAGATCAACATAGAGGCTGGTTTCATTCTTCTTTACTAGAATCCTGCGGAACAAAAGGAGCCGCTCCATTTCAAAATATTTTGTGTCATGGATTTGTAGTGGATGGTAAAGGACAAAAAATGTCAAAATCATTAGGGAATGTGGTTATGCCAGAAGAAGTTATTAAAAATTTCGGAGCCGATATACTTAGATTGTGGGTTGTTGCCTCAGATTATTCTGAAGATTTGAAAATTGATAAAGCAATTTTAAATCAACATGCTGAGTCTTATCGAAAAATTAGAAATACTCTTAGATTTCTTCTAGGAAATTTAAATGATAAATTATTAAATGAAGATTTTTCTAAAATTGAGTATTCAAAATTATCATCGTTAGAGAAATATATTTTAACTCAAATATATGACTTTGATTTAAGATTTAGAGATTATATTGAGACTTATAATTTTCACAAAATATATATCGAGCTTTTAAATTTTTGCACTTTAGATCTTTCAGCTTTTTATTTTGATATAAAAAAAGATATTCTTTATTGCGATAGCGAAAATAGTCAAAGAAGAAATAACTGTTTAGAAGTATTAAATGTTCTTATTAATTTTTTATTAAAATGGTTTTCTCCAATTTTAGCTTTTACATCTGAAGAAGCCTATCAGGTAATTAAAAATAAAAATTATAAGAGTATTCATTTACAGGACTTTCCAGCTATACCTTTGATTTGGAATAATTCTGAAATTAAAAATAAGTGGATTAGTATTAAGAAAGTAAAACAAGTTGTTAATGCGGCTATAGAAGAAATTAGAAATAAGAAAATTATTGGTTCTAGCTTAGAAGCAAATGTTATTGTTTATTTAAAAGATGAATATCTAGATTTTATAAAAGAAGAAGATCTTAGTGAAATTTTTATATGTTCGGAAGCAAAAGCAGAACCTTTTATTAATCAAAATGATTTATTTTCATTAAAAGATATTGAAGGAGTGGCTGTAAAAATACTAAAAGCAAAGGGGCAAAAATGTTCACGTTGTTGGAAGATTCTAGAAAAACCGTGCAGCAGAGATATTTGTGGTTTAAAAAATTAATATGACGAATAAAAAGAAGATATATTTATTTATTTTTGTTCTTGTTTTTTTTGCAATAGATAGAATTTCAAAAATTTTAATTCTAAAAAATTCTTTATCTGAAATTTATATCAACTCTTTTCTTAATTTTTCTTTAGTTTGGAATAGTGGAATTGGTTTTGGAATTTTCCAGCTTGAACCTAATATTTTTTATTTACTTATTTCAATTATTATAACCGCTATTAACTTAATATTAATTTATTGGATGTTAACTTCATCAAATTACTTAGAATCTATTTTTATTTCTATAATTTTAGGAGGAGCATTAGGTAATTTATTTGACCGATATTATTACAGTTCTGTTCCTGATTTTATAGATTTTCATTATGAGAGTTTTCACTGGTTTACCTTTAATATTGCTGATATTTTTATCACCATTGGAATTATTGGCTTAATAATAATTGATCTGATTAAAATAAAAAAAACATGAAAAAAATTATAAATTTATTTGCATTAATCTTTTTATTAAGCTCATGTGAAAACGTTCAAAAAGGGTTAGGTATGAAAAAAGATGTTCCCGACGAATTTTTAATTGAAAAAAGAAATCCTTTGACCATGCCCCCTAATTTCGATCTATTACCGCCAGATTCAATAAATCAAAATAATCAAAAAGATGAGAAAGATAATTTAAAGGATATTTTTAATAAGAATCTTGGAAAAGAAAAAAAAGATACAGAAATTAACAAAGGATCAGAATCCGGTTCATTAGAAAAAAGTATTCTTGAAAAAATAAAATAGTTTGATGAAAATTAATTCTTTTAATTTTTTAAAAAATAACTCAGTAACTTATAAAAATAATTTAAGAAAATGCTCTGAACTATTTAATAATTTACTTAATAATAAAGAAAACTTTTTTTTTAATACATTATCTGAAGAGTACCAAAAAAGTCTTTTCTTAAAAAGAATAGTTTTAAAAAAGAGAATACATAAAAATATCTTAATAGTAGGAATGGGTGGGTCTGTTCTTGGGACTAAGATGCTTTCTTCTTTTTTTGGCTTAGATAAGAATTATTATTTTTTAGATAATTTAAATAATTCTACAGTTAATGATTTTATTAAAAAAGATCTAAGTAAATTCTCAATATTTATCATATCTAAATCTGGACAAACTTTAGAAACTTTAACAAATTGCAATATTATTCTAAATAATTTTAAAAAAATAAAAAAAGAAATATCTAAAAATTTTATAATTATTTCAGAGAAAAATAGTGTTCTACATAATTTTGCAAGAAAAAATAATATTTTATTTTTTGAACACAATGTAAATCTTAGTGGTCGGTATTCTGTTTTATCAGAGGCAGGTCTGTTAATGTTTAATCTTGATTATAAAAAAATTATTCAAGGTATTAACTCTGTCCTTAAAAAAGATTTAAAGAAAAATCTAATTAATAATGCAGCTACTTTGTTAACTTTAATGACAAAATCTAAAATAGATACACATGTGTCACTTATTTATTCACATAACTTGTTAAATTATGGTTTTTGGCATCAACAATTATTGGCAGAGAGCATTGGTAAGAACGGAAAAGATTTCACGCCAATTATTTCGGAGTGCCCTAAAGACCATCATAGCATTATGCAGCTTTATTTAGGCGGAAAGAGAAATAAATTCTTTACATTCTTTAAAACAATCAACAATAAAATCGATCAGCCAATTATAGATTATTTTGATCAAAAATTTAAAAAAAGTTCTTTAGATAATATTGTTGATGCACAATTTAATGCAACAATAAATGTTTTTAAAAAGAATTTGATACCATTTCGGGTAATATTGATTGATCAAAAAAAGCCTATTCAAAGCTTCATTTCTTTACTTGTTTATTCAATGTTAGAAACGGCAATTTTGTGTAAAGCGTTAGATTTAAATCCTTTTAACCAACCAGCTGTAGAAGCAATCAAAAAAGAGACTTATTCTCTATTAAGTTAGATTTAATTTTGCAAAGTAGATTTTAGAAACACCATAAATTCTCTCTTCAATAATACCGAGTTCTTTGTTTTCAATATTGTTTTCAGAGTTTGTATGAATAACCAATATATTTTTTTTATTAAGAATCTTCTTTAAGTCATTTATTATATTATCAATATTTTTTATTTTAAAAGGTGGATCTAAAAATACTAAATTAGGTTTAATTTGATGAAATAACTTATTATTCTGGATTAAAGAAACATCTTCATTAGTAGCGACAGCATTTGCGCCTAGTATATTTAGAATACTAAGGTTTTTTTTTAAAATAGAAAATGCTTCTGGGTTCTTTTCAAAGAAAAATACTTTTTCTACCTCTCTTGATAAACATTCCAATCCAAAGGAACCAGAACCAGAAAAAAGATCTAGAACTGTCGAATTTTTAAATTCAAATTGAATTTTATTTGAGTGTTGCAGTATATTGAATATACTTTCTTTTACTCTATCCCTTAAAGGTCTAGTAATTAATTTACTCGGAAAAAGTATTTTTTTTCCTTTATATTTTCCTGATATGATCCTCATATAATCTCATTTCTTTTTCTTCTGCTTTTTCTACTTTTCCAGCTAATAAATTTTTGAGTTTAAACGGACCGTATTCTAGACGAATTAGTCTATTCACTTTAAGATTAACAGCAGCACATAAATTTCTTATTTCATTATTTTTTCCTTCGCGCATATGAAATTCTATCCAAGAATTTGCATTTCCTTTTTTTAAAAATTTATATTCAAACGGAGCGTATTGAATGTTGTTTATTTTTATACCTTTGCTGATCCTGTTGAGAGAATTTTCATCTATGTATCCATAAACTCTAATTTTATATTTTCTAATAAATTTGTTTTTTGGTAATTCTAAATTTCTTATTATTTCACCATCATCTGTTAATAATAAAAGTCCTTCAGAATTAATATCTAATCTACCAACTGTTTTTATTTTTTTAAGATTAAAAGGTAATAGATCGTATATAATTGGTCTGTCGTCCTGTTTATTTCGAGAAGTAATGTAGTTTAATGGTTTATAAAATTTCCATACCTCTAGTTTTTTTTCAAGATTAATCTTTTTATTATTTAAAACTATTTCGTCTTCATTGTTTACAAAGGTAATAGGTGATGAAATAATTTCTTTATTAACAATAATTTTATTTTTTTGAATTAATTGCTCTATTTCACGTCTAGAACCATATCCTTTGCTAGATAAAAATTTAGCTATTCTAATTTTTTTTTGATAATTATTATTCATAATGAATGGTCAGATTAATATTTATACTAATTTACTTTTAAAATTATCAAAAAAAGCTCTTGCGTTAGGAGAGCTCCCAATTAGCGCAATTATAGTAGATCCAGTTAATAAAAAAGTTATATCAGCATGCATAAATCAAACTAAAAAAAATCCAATTTTACATGCGGAGATTAATGCTATTTTAAAAGCTTTAAAATTAACAAATTCAAAAAGATTAGATAAATTCGATCTTTATTGTTCTTTAGAGCCATGCGCTATGTGTGCATCTGCAATTTCTCTTTCTAGAATTAGAAGAGTTTATTTTTGTTTAGAAGATAAGAAGTCAGGAGGTTTTATTAATGGTCCAAAGTTGATTTATTCTAATAATTTACACCATAAGCCTAAGTTTTATTATGGTTTTAAAGAAAATATTTTTTTAGATTTAATGAAAAATTTTTTTAAGAAAAAACGTAATTAGCTATCAATAGCTCTCCAGCCAATATCTTTTCTAAAGTATTTATCTTTCCAGTTAATTTTTTTCAACATTTTAATACATGTATCTCGAGCTGATTTAAGATTTTTATTTAAGGCTGTAGCATTTAAAACTCTACCTCCGGATGAGAAAATTTTATTACTTTTTTTAAATGTACTTGAGTGAAATAAATATTGATTATTATTAAGCAATATTTTCTTTGTATTTTTTATTTCTGATATTTTGTTTTGCTTATTAGGATATCCTTTAGATGACGCAACAATTGTTATTGCTTTTTTATTGCTCCAATTAACTGTTGTTTTATTAATTTGTTTTTTTTTACAAGCTAATATAATTTTCAATAAATCTGTTTTTAATCTCATCATCAAAACTTGGCATTCGGGATCTCCAAGTCTAATATTATATTCAATGAGCTTAGGTTGATTATCTTTAATAATTAAGCCTGCGTAAAGAATTCCAACAAAAGGACATCCCAATTTTTTTAGTCCTTTTAGTGTAGGTTCAATAATTTGCTGCTTTATTTTTTCCTCAACTTTTTTTGTTATAATATTTGAAGGAGAATAAGCCCCCATTCCTCCAGTATTGGGACCAGTATCACCTTCACCTATTCTTTTGTGATCTTGCGCTGAACCAAAAAATTTATAATTTTTTCCATCTGATAGAATAAAGTAACTTACCTCTTCTCCTGATAAAAATTCTTCAATAACAAATTTTTTAGAACTTTTAAATTTTCCTTGATTAATTTCTTTACATTTTTGCAATGCCTCATTTTTATTATTACAGATAAAAACTCCTTTACCAGATGCTAATCCGTCAGCTTTTATCACTATAGGAGTATTCATTTTTTTTATATATTCTTTAACTCCTTTCATGCTGCTAAAAGATTTATATTGTGCCGTAGGTATTTTATATTTTTTGCAGAGTTGTTTTGTAAAAGATTTAGATTTTTCTAATCTTGATGCCGCTTTAGAAGGTCCAAATACAAAAAATCCTTTTTTTTCTAAGTAATCTTTAATACCTTTAACTAAAGGAACTTCAGGGCCAACAAATACTATTTTTATATTATTATTTTTTAAAAACTCTGAAATACTTTTAAAGTTAAGAACATCTATATTGATATTTTCTGCTATTCCACTTGTGCCAGCATTTCCTGGAATACAAAAAATTTTATTGGTTTGTTTTGATTGTTTTAATTTAAAACAAATGGAATGTTCTCTTCCGCCACTTCCTATAACAGCTATGTTCATATAATAATATAGGTATATAAATTGATAATGAAAAACATACCAGAATTTTCTGTTTCAGAAATTACATCTTTAACAAAAAATATTTTAGAAGAAAATTTTGAAAGAGTGAGAATTAGAGGAGAAGTTTCTAAAATAAAAGAAAATAAAGGCCATTTGTATTTTTCTTTAAAAGATGAAAATTTTGTACTGAATGCTATTTGTTGGTCAAGCGCAGTACCGCTTTTGCAAGTCTTTCCAGAAGAGGGAATGGAAGTTGTTGCTGAAGGAAAAATTACAACCTATGCCAAAAGTAGCATCTCAAGTTATCAAATTAAAGTAGATCAAATAGAACTTCAAGGCGAGGGAGCGCTCCTAAAATTAATTGAGCAAAGAAAAAAAAAATTACAAGCTGAAGGATATTTTAACGAAGAACATAAAAAACCTATCCCGTTTATTCCTGATAAAATTGGAATAATCACCTCTCCAACAGGTGCTGTAATAATGGATATTATTAATAGAGTTAAAGATAGATATCCAACCCATCTTTTAATTTATCCAATTTCTGTGCAAGGAAATAAATCAGCAGGAGAAATTATTCAAGGAATAGAATTTTTTAACAAAAAAATTAATGTCGATACAATAATAATAGCTAGAGGAGGTGGAGGAGTAGAAGATTTAATATCATTCAATGATGAGAATGTAGTTAAAGCTGCATTTGTAAGTAAAATACCAATTATCTCTGCAATTGGTCATGAGACTGATTTTACTTTACTGGATTTTGTTGCAGACTATAGAGCATCAACTCCAACAGCCGCCGCAGAAAAAGCTGTTCCAGAAAAAAATAATTTAACAGAAAAAATTTTTGCATTACAAAAGCAATTAATTTCTGGTTTTAATTTATTTTTAAAAGAAAAAGATAAAAATATTTATCAATTGGTGAAATCATTAAATATTAATAATTTAAAAAATCTTATTAGAGAAAAAAAAGAGAAAATTAAAAGTTTTGATAAATCTCTTGTTAATTTATTAAAAAATAAATTTAAATATTTTCAGTTAAATTTAAATAGTATTTTTTCTAGATTAAATAGCTTAGATACTAATAGAATTCTAAAAAGAGGTTTTTCAATTGTCAGAGACTTAAATAACAATCTTGTTTACAAAAAAGATCACGCTAATAAAAATAATGATATTGTAATTGAATTATCAGATGGAAAAATTAAAGCTAAAATTAGTTAAAAATATTTCTTATGAAAGAAGCGAAATTAAAATTTAAACCTGCAAATTTTGAGATTATCAATCCAGGCGATTATGTGTTTTGCAAAGTCTCTGGAAAGAAAATAAATTTATCAGAATTAAAATATTGGAATGTGGAATTGCAAGAGGCTTACTTTTCCTATGTTGAGGCTGCAGAAAGATTTAAACAATTGAATAAAAAATAAATGCGTTTTTTAATTATATTATTTTTATTATTCCAATCAAACTTTTTAAATGCTTTTGAGTTAAATGGAGAAATTATTCAAGGAGCGCTTATTGTTGGGAAAGAACAGGCGGATAAGTCTATATATGTTAATAATCAAAAAATAAAATTATCCAAAAATGGTATTTTTGTTTTTGGTATTAATTACAATCAAGTAGGAAATGTTGTTATTGAGTCAGTTGATAAGAATAATCAAATAATTTCTAAAACTTACAAAATAAAGAAAAGACAATACAAAATTCAAAAAATAGATGGTCTTCACGAAAAAATGGTTACTCCTGATCAAGAATCATTAGAATTAATAAAAAAAGAAAATAATTTAATCAAAAATGCTCAATTAATTAATTCAGATTTTGAGTTTTTTTCATCCGGATTTAGTAAGCCTGTTGATGGTGTGATATCAGGGGTTTATGGAAGTCAAAGAATATTGAATGGTAAGCCTCGTTCACCACATTTAGGTATTGATTTTGCAGCACCGAAAGGAACAGACATTAAATCCCCGGCAGATGGCTATGTGACACTTGCTGAAAATGGTTTTTATTTTACAGGAGGAAGTATAATTTTAGATCATGGACATGGGGTTTCGACAATTTACGCTCATTTAGATGAAATTTTAGTAAAAAAAGATGAATTAATTAAAAAAGGGCAAGTAATTGGAAAGGTCGGCTCAACAGGCAGAGCCACTGGACCACACTTGCATTTTGGAGTGAATTGGTTTGATGCCAAAATTGATCCAGAATTAATTCTTAAATAGTATTTTTATTTCCATCTATCGTGTGACCATAGCCAGTGAGCAGGATCTCTTTTTATAAACTCCTCTATTTTTATATTCATGATTTGAGTAATATTAAAAATATCTTTATCATAATCATTAGTTCTGTTTGTTATCAAAGGTTCTTCAATAAAAAATTCAAAATTAGTTTTTTCTAATCTTTTTAAAAACACCGGAACAAGCAATGCATCATATTTAATAGCCAATTGAGCAGGAGTTATCGTAGTTGTGGCTGGCTGATCAAAAAATGGTACACGAATACTTGATGATAATCTTTGATCAACCATTAATGCTAAAGGATTGTTGTTAGAAATATGTTTAATTAATTTTTTAGTTCCATTGGAACCTTTTTCTATTTGAATTGGGCAAATATATTTTTTTCTAATAAATTCCATAATTGGATTTAAAAAAATATTATTGAGAGGTCTATAAATAGCGCCAATATCAAATCCTAATTCTTGCAAGCATTTTGCCATCAATTCAAAATTTGCAAAATGACCAGAAAAGAAAACTATAGGTTTATTATTTTTCTTTAATATTTCCGCATCGTCTCTATTGGTAAAAACTATTTTTTTTTTACTATTATCTATTATGCTAAATTTATTTATGTGAATATATTCTCCAAAAATTCTTCCTATATTTTTCCACATGCGATCAATCATTTCATTGATTGATTTTTCATTAAAATTAGGAAATGCTATTAAAATATTTTTTTTAGCTATTGTCTTTTTTCTAAATAAAGGACCAAAGTATTTCCCTATTATTTCTCCTAAGTCAGAAGATAATTTAAGACCAATAATTTTAAATACTAAAAAAAAAAATATTACTAAGATAAATTCTAAAAAATATCTGATAATTTTCATTAAAATAATTTTTTAAGTTCTTTTTCTAAAGATTCTTTTTCAATTAATAGAGTACTCAATTTGGTATAATATATCCTTTCTTTAAATTGATTATTAATTCTTACGTAATCTTTTTCAGTCGTTATTAAATTACACTTATTATTTTCGGCTTCTTGAGATAAAACTTTATAATTTTTTTCAGTAAATTGAAAATGGTCTGGATAAATAATTTGTTTTATGATTTTTACGTTGTGATCTAGTAAAGTATTAAAAAAGCTATATGGATTACCAATACCAGTAAATGCTATAAAATTTCTATTCTTTAATGTTTCAATATTTTCAATTTTGTTTTCGGCGTAAATAATCTCAATATTCGGATTTATTGTTTTAATTTCTTTCTCAATGATTTGATTTTTTTCTCCTTTAACAATTATAAAATTAGCGTCTTTTATTGATGTTAATGGCTCTCTAAGAGGCCCAGAGGGTATTAAATTGTTATTTCCAACCCAATTTTTTGAATCAAAGCATAAAATATTTAAATTTTTAAATATTAGATGATCTTGAAATCCATCATCTAGAATAATGGCGTCGTACCCTAATTTTATAATAGTATTTATGGCCTCAGCTCTATTATTTGAAATATATACATGTCCAAATTTGTTTAGTAGTAACGCCTCATCACCTGTATCCTCAGTGTTTTGATTGGGTACGTTTAGTTCATTTAAATAAATATCTTTTTTACTTTTCCTTCCATATCCTTTTGTTAAAAAACAGACTTTTTTAGATTGATTTAAAATTTTGATTATCTCTATGGCAGCAGAAGTTTTGCCAGTGCCGCCAATATAAATATTTCCTACGCAGATTATAGGAATATTAAATTTTTGTGTGATAGTAATTTTCTTCTTTATTATGCTAATAAGATAATAAATAATTGATAATGGATATAATAATATAGATAAAAAAGAATTATTTTTTTTATCCCAAAATTTTGGTTTAATGAAATACATCTTGTTAATTAACTATATACTGATCTAATTTTTTAATTATTGATGATAAAATTTCATCACCCATTTTAATTATTTTTTCTTTAATATTTTTATTTTGATAATTATTAAATTTTTCTTTTAGTTGATCAATTAATTCTGAGACAGAATTAATCTGAAAAGCAATATTCTCTTTATTTAAAAAATCATATATTTCACTAAAGTTATGCACGTAGGGTCCATGAAAAATTAAAGAGTTGTTATAAGCAACTTCAATTGGATTTTGTCCGCCATGCTTAACTAAAGATCCACCAATAAATACGTATTTTGATGATTTGAGAATTTTTTTAGTATTTCCATATGAATTAATTATTAAAATATCGGTGTTACTTTCAAAATTATCAAGAGATTCTGCAATTAAAAAATTTAGATTAGAGTTTATAATCATTTTCTGTATTTCAGGAATTCTATTTATGTGTCTTGGTATAATGATTGTTAATAGGTTAGGGTATTGTGATTTCAAAGATGTATGTATTTTTATACAAAACTCTTCTTCTGAAGGATGAGTACTAAGAGCTATAAATATTAATTTTTTCTGCAAATTTAAATTTTCTTCTTTTTTTTCAAAATCTTCTGATGCTATAAATTTAAGATTACCTAACATTTTGATATTATTAGTACCAAAATAATTAAAATAATCAGTGCTTTCATTGCTTTGACATAGAATTAAATCAAAACAATTTAGTATTTTATTCATACTATTTTTTATTAGTTTCCATTTAATAAATGATTTATTAGAGATTCTTGCGTTAAGTAGAATTATTGGAATATTGTTATTTTTTGCGTAAAAAATCTGGTTTGGCCATATTTCAGATTCAGTAAAAAAAATAATATTAGGTTTCCATTTTTTAAAAAATTTTTTTATAATTTGCGGACTATCAATTGGAGCGTATTGATGGATGATATTATTAGTATTGTAATATTTTTTTTGAAAAACTTCATTTGAGCCCACGGTAGAAGTTGTAACTAAAATCTGGTTTCTTTTTAAGTAGTGATCAATTATCGGAAATATGCTTTTTAATTCTCCAATGCTTGAGCAATGAAACCATATTAAATAACCATCATTTCTGACTTTAAGAGAAACTCCCAATTTTTCTTGATAGCGTAATGGACACTCTTTTTTTTTTAAAATTCTAAAATAAAGGTAAGGATATAATAGATAATAGAAGACCGTTGTTATAAAATAATAAGCAATCCTCATTAATTTATAATTTGTTTTTCATATAAGTTTTTGTATATCGAGGAGTTTTTTACTAGAAATTCATGACTGCCTTCGTCAACTATCTGACCGTTATCAAAAACTAAAATTTTATCGCAGTTCATGATTGTTGATAGTCTATGAGCAATTATAATTGTTGTTTTATTTTTAGTTAAATTTTCAATAGCCTTTTGAATAACAGCTTCAGACTCAGAATCTAAAGACGAAGTAGCCTCATCTAATAATATTATTGGAGAATCTTTTAATATAGCTCTTGCTATTGATAATCTTTGTTTTTGTCCTCCAGATAATTTTATTCCATTTTCCCCAATGATAGTTTCATATTCGTTTGGAAGTTTTTCTATAAAATCTTTACTAAAGTAGGTAGGGAGTTGGAAGTCTCTCAATGATTCATTAATAAATTCTAAGAATTTCAGTAATTTCATTAAATATATATTAAATACTAAAAATGAAAGTTTTGATATTATTTTTATTGGATCATCAAGAGTGGCTAATCACATTGACACTAAATTATTTGATAGTATATCTAATAAAAAAACAATTAATTAGTTCAACTTATCAACAGATTTATAAATAGAATCATTTAGTTTTTCAAGATTGGCAACTGCCAAGTTAAAAGTATAGACCGAATCTAAATAACTACTAAAAACACGCGTGTAAATAATAAGTGCCTCAAATAATGCCTCTGGATTACCAATTCCAAAGTCGTAATTGGCAGCTTCTGTAATAAGTAAAGCTCTGGTAATTTTACGATTCTTTTTACCTATTAGCATTTTAGCATTTGAAGTCTTTACAGCAATATAAGCTTTATAAAGTATTAATTCGTCATTTGCACTCAACCTTACAAATTTTCTAGTAGGTGAAATAGTTATATCAGGTGATTGCTTTTTCGTTTTGGAAAAAAAATTATTTGTTCTTAAAAAATCCTCAAAATCATTATATACAAACTTAATAGG
>ENA-ORCY01000279-ORCY01000279.1-marine-metagenome-genome-assembly--contig:-NODE-279-length-33894-cov-4.458615_pt1 | contig 33894 bp, 33 predicted proteins | sample MGYA00248634_ERZ508507 | MGnify/ENA primary metagenome ERZ508507 (study PRJEB26178, sample SAMN06266269) | marine metagenome | isolation source: Columbia River Estuary | place: USA:Columbia River Estuary... | reverse complement strand
GTGATTGAAGAAGTTGCAAAGAGTATAGGAGCAAATGTTTTCTTCACGAGGCTTACTGGCCATGGTCAAGACGGTATTGCATTAAGTGATGCCACCTTTAGTGACTGGATTACAGACACCAATGAGGCAATTCGTATCGGTGAAGTGATTGGGGATGAAGTTATTCTTATTGGTTCATCTACCGGTTGCTCACTTATCCATTGCATACTAGAAGTTCAGAAAAAAGTTAAATCTGTAATCTATGTCTCACCCAATTTTGGGCCAAGCTCCTATAAGGGTCACTTTCTTAGACTGCCAGGTGCAAAGCGGTTTATTCCTCTGATTTTGGGAAATGAACACGCGTTTACTCCAAAAAATTCTGAGCACGCTCGCTGCTGGACGACTCGCTACCCAACAAAAGCACTTTTCCCAGTAAAGGATGCCGTGGTTGCGGCCTCTCTAGTCAATCACAGTAAGATAAAACTTCCGATTCTCTTTTGGTTTTCAGATTATGACAAGGTTGTATCCCCAAAAGCGACGCGAAGAATCATTTCTAAAATGGGTAACAATGTTGATGTTTTTAACCCAATAGTCTCATTTGAGGATGACCCCTCGAAGCATGGTGTTCTTGGTGACATTTTAAGTCCAACTAAGACTGCACAAGGGGTTAATAAAATCCTCGAATGGATTAGAAAGAATAATTAATAACTGCGTTTTGTTGCTGCACCTTTATAGAGAATATTTGATAAGTTTTCGTTAGCAATTTTTCTTTGAGCAACGGTAACTGGATCCATATTGTATTTTGGTCGTTCTAGCAATATCCCATCTTCATCTTGCCTCTTTTGTCCACGAACATGTGTCCATATATTTTGACCCATAACTTGTTTTATTTTCGGAGACATATAGGATTGTAATGAAAAGCCAATTCTTCTTTGATTGCTATTGTTTGGCTGAGACCCATGAATAATAGTGCCGTGATGAATTGACATTTCACCGGGCTCTAAAATCAAGTCGACTGCTTTAGTTTCATCCACATTTTGAACAACCTGGCCTCGAGTTAATATATTGTCCTCAGCGTATGTATCTTCATGCTTTTGGAGTCTTAATTTGTGGCTACCTGAAATCATCGTCACACACCCAGTCTCTCTATTGCTCGGGCTCAATGCAATCCATGGCGTTGGAAAATCCATGCTATCTAGACCCATATAGGTTGCATCCTGATGCCAACTTACATACTGCTTGGAGGAAGGCTCTTTGATAAACATGACTGAAGCCCAGAGTGATATATCTGGACCAATAAGATCCTCAATAGCATCCACAATTATTTTGTTATGTGCGAGTGCATCCAAACAAGTAAAGGAAAGGTGTAAGTTATTCCGATTTTCTGAATTCATTTCCTCAGGAAACTCTGCCTCGACAGCCTCCAGATCTCTCTTGACTTTTAACGCCTCATCTTCAGACATGACCCTTACTGGCGATATAAATCCCTCATCATGATATTGCTCTATCTGCTCATTTGTTAAAATTTTTGGCATATATTTAAATTCCTTAATATAGAAAGCAAGAGTTTATTGAGATTCAATGATATATCTAATCAATTTAATATTTACAAACAAGATTATAATTCAGTAAAAAATGACATTTTATTACAAATATTTAAAAATTAATAACCTTATTTTTTATAAGTCTATATACTTGATTTATTCATGAATTCACTAAGTCAATAACGCGTGTCTAATATTTTTTCAAAGCATCCGAAAGAAGTTGGTGAGACTTACCTTCAACACCTCATTGCAGCCTGCAAATATGGCTTCGTTTTATTTGGGCTATTTATCATTGCCATTATTCATGCAGTAATTCCATTTGTATTCAAAAAAACTGTAAGTAATAAAATTATAGAGCTAGCAGATCAGTTACAAAAGAGGAAATAAATTCGCTCAAAATACATTAATAATTCACAAATTACGGTTTGATTTAAACTAAACTTTAATTATGAAAACTATATTTACAACATTATTTATATTCTTACTCACTTCGGCCTCAAACGCCGCTATGTCTCCTCGTTTCTATGAAACTGAAATACTTGGTAACTGGATTTGTAAGGACTTTTATCCAGGTTATGCAGCCTTCGAGATGATTAGATATAAAAAAGATGGGACATGGAACAGCTTTGGTGAACTCATTGTTGATTTTCCTATCGAAGAAAATAAAGTAAAGGTTGTATACAGTGCACTTGGGACTGGCGTCTGGGAGATTGAGGATCAAAATTTAGTAAGTATGATCGACACAATTAAAGTTACAAACAGAAATCATCCATGGCTCGACCAGTATTTTAATATGCAAGAGCAGTTCACCCTCAATGAAAGAAACTCGGAACAGATTATGGTTTTGGCGGATGACTACATTAACCTGCAACCATCATCAGGAAAGCCCTATGAATGCTTTAAAGTTGAGATTTAACTAATCACCCCTCTGATTATATTTCTTTGCATTTCCCTTCGATAAAGTCACAGGATACTTCTCTGCATTTTTAACTAATTTCTCTTGAATAGCTTTTTCTAAGTTAACATCTAGTAAATCACAAAAACGAAGTAAATACATCGCGATATCAGCGACCTCACTATTAATTAATTCAAGCTGCTTTTTATTAGGTAGCTGTGACTCCTCAGGTTTGAGCCATTGAAAAATCTCAACTAGCTCTGAAGATTCAACACTCAGCGCCATAGCTATATTCTTAGGGGTATGAAACTGCTCCCAGTCTCTTTCAGAAGCAAACTCTTTAAGTTGGTTTTGTATATCAATTATATCCATAATTTTTAAATTGCTTTATTTCAACTCGATAAGAAAAAAATTTAGTATACTTAACCCGCTTGATTTTACTTAAGTTTTTAAATAACTAATAGGAGCCATTATGAGTATTCCACTTCTTTGTCATGTTTTTTTAATTCTGTTTGGCGGTTTCTTTGCCATTCAGCTCGCATTTAATTCTCAGAAATTTGCAGAATCCAATCGAATGGACTCGCCTCAAGCAGGCTTTGCATTTAAACCAGCAGGGTTCCTCATGTTTGGCTTTGTTTTAATGCTAATTGCAACTTTGCCAATGTTACAAATTGGAGGCTTTAGCTCTGCAAAAGAACTTGTTGCTGGTGTTGGAATTTTTACTCTTTCTGCGTTTATTTTTAATATGGGACTTGTATTAAAAGTTTGGTCAACATTTGATGGTGCTGATCATGAACCAAAAAATGCGATTAGACCTCTAATTCCTCTAATAGCAGTTATTATTTATTTTGTAACATCTTAATTAATTATAAGGAGACATTATGTCAGTATACAAAGCACAAGAAGCAGCAAGAGAAGCCAATGATATGGAAGCATATGCAGCAACCCTTCATGATGATTATCAATTTGTTATGCACCTAGATAACTCAAAAAAGAATAAAGAAGAGTCCATGGAAATGTTTACATTTATGATGAACAGTGATGATTTTGTTACACATGATTCACGCTGCCTTTATGAAAGTAGTGAGGCAATGGTAACTCATGGCGTCATGAGCTTTCCTGATGGAACGCGTGAGGCGGTCTTAGCCTTTCATCAAATCAAGGATGGGCAAGTTATTAGGATGGAAACAGGCGCAACACTCCTTCCTTAAAGAGATATAAATTCAAGAAAAGGCGCTTTAGGGCGTCTTTTTTATTTACTATATTCATAGGAATAGTTAACGAATTATTAATGCTACAAAATAACCTTTGGGAAAATAGCTCAAAAGAAAATATAGGCTTTGAGCAACTAAAAGACTCAGTTGTCTCTGACTTAACGATTGTGGGTGGCGGCTACACGGGCTGTTCAGCTGCGTTATCTGCTGCTGAAAACGGACTTTCAGTAACGCTTATTGATAAAAAAATTGGGTTTGGAGGTTCAGGCAGAAATGTTGGACTAGTGAACTCGGGGTTATGGCTTCCTCCAAAAAAAGTTGAGAGTATCCTTGGAAAAGATTCGGGCATTAAACTCAATAAGGCTTTATCCAAAGCGCCAGATTTAGTATTCGAACTTATAGACAAATATAAGATAAATTGCAGCGCAAACCGAACTGGCACCCTTCACTGTGCACATTCTCAAAAGGGCTTTAAGGATATTCAAGATCGTTATCAACAGCTCACTGAGCGTGGTGCAGAATTAGAACTTTTAGATCAAAAAGAGGCGGAAAAAAGAATTGGTTCATCTAAATTTCATGGCGCCCTACTCAATAAAAAAGCTGGCACAATTAATCCACTAAGCTACTGCCGGGGTTTAGCAAGAGCGGCGCAATCTAAAGGGGCAAATATTTTTGAAGCATCCCTAGCAACAAAAATTAAACGCAAGGACAATTTCTGGGAGATTCAAACAGAAAGCGGGTCAATCCAATCCAAGATGTTATTGATTGCAACGAACGCCTACCAGCAAAATATAAAAGGCATTGACCCATCAAAATATACACCTGTATATTATTTTCAAGCAGCAACAAAACCACTATCCAAAGATTCTTTAGAGGGTATTTTGACGAATAAAGAAGGATGCTGGGATACGGCCACTGTGATGTCATCTTTCCGTCTAGATGATGAAAATCGCTTCATCATTGGAGGTATTGGAAACCTTGGTCCTAATATTTCTAAAATTCACTCATCATGGGCCAAAAGAAAAACTCAATCTATTTTCCCTTCTCTTAAGAATATTTCCTTAGATTATTTCTGGGGCGGTCAAATTGCGATGACAGATGACCATATTCCAAAAATTTATAAAATTGGTCAAGGCGCATATTCAATTTTTGGATATTCAGGAAGGGGAATCGGCCCTGGAACCTACCTTGGTAAATCTATCATTGAGAGTTTTTTGACTGGTAGTGAGGAGTCTTTACCGATTAAACCAACTCATAGTAACAATGAGAAGTTTGGAAAGCTAAAGGGGAATTTTATTGAGTTTGGAGCAAAACTAAACCATCTTGCTTAGTGCCTCGTATTTAACGATCTTTTCCAACCCCACTAAATCTTTGTTTTGTGATGTACCACGCTCCCAGATCTAAGAGAGGTCTTGGAGGGAGCCATTTAGCTTCTTCAATCCCTAAACAGTCACTCACTAATTCGAGATCATTACCACTTGCAAGTTCAGCAATAGCTAGTCCAAAAGCTGTCCCCTTAGTAATGCCAGAGCCATTATAGCAACCAGCAAAATAAAGGTTAGGTGACAGCCTTTTAAAGACATTTGTTTTATTAGCGGTGACTCCTTCAACACCCGAATATAAGTGCTCAAATGGCACGTGGCTGAGATCTGGAAATCGATTATCAAATGACTGACGGTGAATTTTTTGTCTTGCCTTTAGTTGGCCTTTATTTAATAAGCGATGATTATTGTATTCAGCAGTGTTCCTGATTGAAATCCTTTTATCATCAGTGAGCCTAACCGTTGCACCGCCGCTGTGAAGAGATAAGACACCCCATGACGTTTCAGTACCTAGTGTTTCAATTTCATCCTGAGTCAGCACCCTAGTGATACTTCCTGAGAGGGTAACGCCGACGACTCTTTGTTTTTGTTGACCACTTGCCAAAGGCTCATAATTGCAAGCCATAATTACATTTTCAGCCCTGATCGTTGACTCTGGCGTCCTCAAAGTATTAATTTTGCCTTTCCTGATATCTATGACTGGTGAATTCTCATAAAGCTCAACATTTTTGGGAAGCTTGTCAGCAAGACCGAAAACAAGTTGCGCTGGCTGAACCAAAGCACCATTCATGACCTTGACACCCTTTTGGTACCAATTTGTTCCCAGCTTTAGATGACTTTTTTCCTGAGAGAGTGGCTCATGTTTAATCTCCCTTTTCTCTAGGTAATCAACAAAATAATCGCATTCTAAGGATGAACTTTCATCAGCAGCCATATGGTATATACCAGACTCCTTAAAGTCACAATTAATATGGTTTTTAGTTATGACGGCGCTAAGAGATTCAAGGCCCGCTTGATTGATACGGTCAATCCTTTCATAGTGTCCAAGTTGATCCTTTTGATATCTCCCAGAAAAATGACTATGCGCTACTGCGTATCCTGAGTTTCTTCCAGATGCGCTTTGGCCAATCTCTCTAGCCTCAAGCAAAATAATCTTATCACTTGGATTCAGTTCAGCCAATCTTCTTGCACACGAAAGACCTGTGAAACCTGCACCAATCACAAGCCATCTCGTATCTATATTTGAGGTTAAATTTGACTGCGGATTTCTCCGGGGTATTAAATCTGCCCAGCCCTTAGTTTCATGATCAAATTTAAGGCTCAACTGGCTCACCCAATGATTAATTCAAGTGGTCAACTAAAACAAAGTGATCACTTATGTCATCCGCTTGTTTGAGCCATCGATCAACGAGTTTACTATCATGAGGCGCTGCGCTCACGCCAGCAGAAATTTCATTACTCATAACTGCTTCAACAGCGAGTGCTACTGAGCATGAGACGAGTTGCGCCATTGCACTCCCCATTGAGTTACCAAGTGTGTCTAGCAAAAATTGCTTGTGCCAAACAACCTTAGAGTCATTTTTAACCTTAAGCTCAACAGTCAAAATGACCCGATCAACCTCATCTTCTTTGTAAGAGTAATTGCTCCATAAATCATCACTAATCTCTTTAAGCCGAGCTTCTGAATCAGCACTATTGAGTGAGTCTACCTCTGAAAAGATATTACTCCATGCGCTCTTCCAACCCTTATATCTGAGAGTCCCTCTCACGAATTGCTCAATTTTGAGGTCATCATCCATTTGGTATTGCTCTATAAAAGGACGTGAATCACGATTAGGATACACCTCAAATTCATCCTCGCCCCATGGCATTGGGAGTGGATAAATCTCTACGGACTCCCATGGTTTGGTTACAGTATAAACTTCACTATCTCGGATACTCACAGAGGTTGACATTAATGCCTTAAGAACGCCGAGCGGTGACCAACTAAACTTGTAGCAAAAGTCATTTGGAACATCACTCAGACCGCCACAATAACTTAAAAAAGAATGGCTATTTTCTTTAGAAAATACGCTTGAATTTCTATACTCTTCAACTAAGGCGTGTGACATACTATGATCTATGCCTGGATCCAGTCCAACTTCGTTTACAAGGCATAAACCCTTCTTTATGGCAGCGCTGTTTAAGCCTCTCATCTCATCTGAGATATAAGAGCTAGATACAAAATGAGCCTCTAAAGAAATGCAGAGTTCAGCCACTGGCACATGAAAGTTGCCTGGCAGCATTGAAACAACTACATCACCAGCACTTGCGTATTTTTTAACCGCTTCAATTGAAAATGGAACAACCTGGTAATCTCCATCCACTCCTGACAAGGCTTCTATTGCCTTGTCTACTGTTCGATTGTAAACAATGACAGAATGTCCATTCTCAATCAGTTTTTTGAGTCCTGGGATAGCTGATAGACCAGTCCCCAACCAATGAATTGTAGGCATTTATACTCCTTAAATAATTTTTAACTATAAATTTATTTTTACACTAGTTTTTAGATAAATCTTCAAAAATAAATATCTATATTGACTGTTTTTTGGGCCAGGTATCGCTGAGTCGGTAACCCTCTGGAAAAAGGTCATCTGGATCAAGTGTCAGTTGATGCGTTCCAGTAATCCAAGCCCTCCCTCTTATAGACGGGATAATTGCATTTTGATTGCCGATGAGCACTTCATCTACTATCTGACAGTCAAACCTTGAATTGAGAATGGAGCGACCTATCATGCGGTCTCCTTTAATTAACTCTCCTTTTGCATGAAGCACTGCCATTCGCGCTGAACAGCCTGTTCCACATGGAGAGCGATCAAGCTTACCAGGATCAATAACCACAGTATTCTTACTCACCTTAACGCCCTCTTCCTCAAAGATTGGTAGCGCAAACTCACAGAATGAAATATGATTCCACTCGGAATTTTCTGGATGCTTAAAGCCTAGCTGTTGGTTTGCTGCTAAGGTAATCTTTGCGCCTAACTCGGATATATCTCTAGCCTCATGAGGCTCTATTTCAAAACCAATCTCACGCGCATTAACCAAAACAAAACTATCTCCCCCATAGGCAGTATCAACCTCCAAGGTTCCAACACCTTCGACCTCTAAAAAAACATTAAGCTTATCGGCAAATGACGCAACGTTATGAATCTCAATACTTACTGCCTTGCCATCTTCACAATAGGCTTTAATCGGAACAAGGCCCCCTGGTGCCTCAAGGATAAATTCTGTGATTGGCTCATTGATTGGAATGATTCCAGTATTTAATAGGACCGTTGAAACGCAGATCGAGTTTGAGCCCGACATGGGAGGTGTATGCTCAGGCTCCATAACAATAAAACCCTGGACTGCTTCAGGATTTTGAGCAGGAACTAAAAGATTGACATGTTTAAAAACGCCCCCTCTTGGCTCATTTAAAACAAACTGACGAAGAGATTGGTCTTCATGAATCCATCTTGCTTGCTCCCAAAGGGTTTTGCCTGGAGGCATTTCAACTCCTGAAACAATAACATTACCAACCTCGCCTTCAGCATGGCATGAGACAATTTGAATAGTTTTATTGTTTTTCATTTTGATTGCGTATGATTTTTTTATTGCATGTTATCATTTTTTTGTAACTTGGCTGCTGAATTCCTTATACTTAGCAATTTACCTTCCTGAATGGATATTTAACAAGAGGATTAACCTAATGACTTCAACGACAACCGAACTGAGCCTTGATGAGATTTTCAACCTAGCTAAAGCAGCGCTTATAAATAATGGTGCTAATGAAGAGAATGCTGATGCGGTTGCAACTACCGTTACAAATGCTGAGAGAGATGGCTCAGTCTCTCATGGTTTATTTCGAATTCCTGGGTATGTTAAGGCTCTTAAAAGTAACAAAGTAGATGGCTCTGCTAAGCCAGAAATTGAGGAAGTTACACCAACAATATTCAGATGTGATGCTCACAATGGTTTTGCGCCACTTGCACATAAATATGGACTTGAAAAATTAATCCAAGCAGCTCACACTTTTGGAATCGCAGGGCTAGCTATTCAGCGTTGTCATCACTTTGCAGCCCTATGGCCTGAAGTAGAGGCAATCAGTGATGAAGGCTTGGTAGGCCTAACGTCAGTTTCATACACACCAGCAGTTGCTCCTTCAGGTGGAACAACTGCATTATATGGAACCAATCCAATGGCATTTTCATGGCCAAGACCTGGAAAAAACCCAATCGTTTTTGATATGGCAACAGCGTCAATGGCTAAAGGAGAGATTCAAATTGCAGCACGAGATGGGCACTCTGTTCCTCTTGGAACTGGATTATCGCCATCAGGAGAATTGACCACTGATGCAGCGGAAATTGATAAAGGGGTTTTGCTTCCATTTGGAGGTCATAAGGGGTCTGTCATTGCCCTTATGATTGAACTGCTTTCTGGACCACTAGTAGGTGAGACTTTTTCATATGAGTCAAAGGAACGAGATAATGGAGATGGTGGCCCAGCTCAAGGTGGACAGTTTATTCTTGCCATGTCTCCTAAAATATTGTCTGGAAAGGACACCTCCAGTCAAACTGAAGATTTTCTAGAAAAATATAAGTCAATCGATGGTGTTAGAGTTCCGGGAGCTAGAAGGCATAATAACCGAAAAGATACTGGACCAAGACAAGTTAATACTGCCTTAATAGAGACAGTATCCAACCTTGGATCTTAAAGCAAACTAGAGTATAGAAAATCTGCTAAATCAACAGTATCATTTTGTGGGTTTTTATCGCAATAATTTACGGTTGCTATATAAACCAACTCAGGATCAGGCTTTGCAGGATAGCTAGAAGTTTCATAATTTCTTCCAGTGTAATAACCGCTAAACCAAAACATAATCATTGTTTTAACGTCCGGATTATTGTTTTGAACTAGTTCATTCACTTTCTCACATTTCATATATCCGACTGCTAGATAGGCATGACTGCTTCCTACAAGAAATAAATTGGCTAATACTAAGCTCAAGATAATTAAATATTTTTTCATTAATAGTTCTGAATGATTATTGGAGAACTACTGAAGTCTTTCAACAGCCATAGCAACACCCATTCCACCACCGATACAAAGAGTAGCGAGACCTTTATCTGCTTTATCACGCTCCATGCCATGCAGAAGTGTTACTAAAATTCTAGCACCTGAAGCGCCAATCGGATGACCTAGCGCGATAGCACCTCCAGTAATATTTACTTTAGATTTATCCAGGCCAAGTGAGTCATTCACAGACATGGCCTGCGCTGCAAATGCCTCATTAGCCTCAATTCTATCAAGTTCAGAAGCCTTCCAGCCAGCCTTTTCTAAACACTTAGTACTTGCAGGTATTGGCCCAGTTCCCATAATTTTTGGGTCAACCCCAGCACTAGCATAAGAAACGATTTTGGCCATGGGTTTCAAGCCAAGCTCTTTTGCCTTAGATGCGCTCATTACCATTACAGCTGCTGCTCCATCATTGATACCCGATGCATTGCCTGCAGTCACTGTTCCATCTTTCTTAAAAGCGGGCCTTAGCTTTGACAACGATTCCTCAGTTGTTCCGTGTCTAGGAAATTCATCAGTATCAAAAACGATATCTTCTCCCCGTCTTTGAGGAATAGCAATTGGTGTAATTTCGTTACGAAATAAATCAGAAATCTGAGCGGACTCTGCCTTTTGCTGAGACTCTGAGGCAAAGTGGTCTTGAGATTCTCTTGAGTAGTCAAATTTTGAAGCAATATTTTCTGCAGTAACGCCCATGTGATAGTCATTAAATACACACCACAAACCATCAACTACCATCGTATCGACCATCTCCCATGGACCCATTTTTTTACCTTCTCTTGACTTAGGTAGGACGTGCCCAGAAAGACTCATGTTTTCTTGACCACCTGCAATAACGATTTCAGCATCCCCACAAGCGACTGCTTGAAATGCAAGCTGGACTGCTTTTAGTCCGCTACCACACACCTTATTAATTGTCATAGCAGGGGTTACATGAGGCAGGCCAGCATCTATAGCTGCTTGTCTAGCTGGGTTTTGGCCACTACCAGCAGTCAAAACTTGGCCAAAAATCACCTCGTCAACTTGATCATTAGCTACTCCTGTCTTTTCAAGCAAAGAAGAAATAACAGCAGATCCTAACTTATGAGCCGGTATTGACGAAAGCGAGCCTCCAAAAGAACCTAAAGCTGTTCTGGTAGCAGAAACGATTACTATTTCATGATTCATAATGCACATTAATAATTTTTAATGGAATTATTATAGTGCTTGAAATTGCTAAACGTTTACTTATTCTCTCTAGGTAATTTATTTATTTTATTAGTATTTTATTTTTTAGTAGGATGCATAATCATTCCATTTTTTGCATCATAAACGTTTAGAGAATCTACAGAGTAGCTGACATAAATAGACTCGCCTACGATGTATTTTGAATCATGAGCAACCCTTGCAATGACAGCAGTTTCACCGCGTGTTAATTGAATAATTGTTTCTGGGCCATTTGGAAGAACTGCAGTTACAGAATACTTTTCACTGGACTTAGCTTTTTCTTTTGTAACTACTAGATTCTCTGGATGAACTCCTAAAACTATTTCATTAGAATCTGGAATCCAACCAACATCGATTTGTACATCTGTATTCTTAAAGAAAGTGCTATCTTGATCGACTTTATTAAGATTAACAAGATTTATTCGGGGCATACCTATAAAATCTGCAACAAATGTATTATTTGGCTGATGATATAGATTACCTGGTGAAGCTACTTGTTGTATTTCACCGTTTTTCATCACAACCACCCGAGTTGACATTGTCATTGCCTCGGTTTGGTCATGAGTCACATAAACAGTGGTAGCCTCAGACTCTGATTGGAATTTTTTTAACTCGACTCTCATATCCATCCTGAGACGCGCATCGAGATTTGACAGTGGCTCATCCATTAAAAATACCGGTGGCTTCGTTGCTAAAAGTCTAGCAAGTGCAACACGCTGCTGCTGCCCCCCTGATAATTCAGATGGATATCTATCTTCAAGCTGGTCCATTCCAAGACTCAAGAGAACGCTATCAAGTGTTTCGCTGGAAACATCTTTTGGGGTATTTAAAACATCTAAACCGAATTTAACATTATCTCTAACTGTCATATGTGGCCAAAGTGCATAACTTTGAAAAACCATTCCCACATTACGTTTTCCAGGAGGGCTCATAATTTTTTCTGAAGATGAAAAAACAACTGTATCTCCTATAATAATTTCACCCTGATCTGGAGTTTCGAGACCTGCAAGACAACGAAGTAATGTTGTTTTTCCGCAACCTGAAGGACCTAGCAAAACCATAAATTCCCCAGATTTTATCTCCAATGAAACATTATTAAGTGCTTTTTCTGAGCCATATTTCTTAGTTAAGTTACGAATAATTATGTCTGCCATTTTTTATCCTAATTAGTCAAGTTTTTCTCGCAATCTTGCCATCCTGCCTTTGCCAATTCGCCAAAGAATCAATTCACCTAAGATTGTTAAAATTGCAACAATCAATACAAGTGCATTTGATAGCTGGGTCAACCCCTCTTCTGCATAGCCAAAGCCAGCAGTCATGAGAACTCGTGTTGATGGAGTAATTAACAAAATAATTAATGATAGCTCACGCATTACTCCTACAAAGCTAACCATCATTCCTGAAGTTAAACCAGAACTTGCAAGCGGCATAACAATTCGTCGAAAGCGCATACTCCAACTTGCTCCAGCAACTTCAGCAGCCTCTTCAAGTTCTTTGCCAATCTGTGTTACCGCAGTCACTCCTGTTTTTACTGAATAAGGCAATCGACTGACTACTGAGATAAGAACTAAGAGTGTAAATGTTCCATAAAGTGCAGGTATTGGGCCAACTGGCTCTGCAAATAAAGTTAAATACATAGCACCAAAGGCAATGGTTGGAAACAAGAAAGGAATAAAAGCAATTTGATCAAGTGCATTTGCTAAAGGATTATCAGATCTACGAACCACTATATATGCAATGATAAGACCAATAATTGATGCGATTACTGCTGATAGAGAGGCTAATTTCAAAGTATTCCAAGTAGCTCCTATAATATTATTATTGTGAAGAACTCCAGGCTCACCAAAGGCAATATCTGGATTAGACGTTCCAACCCAAAAATGCCAAGTCAGATTCTCAAGACCAAAAAATCCATCAATCAACATAATGGATTGAACTGCGAGAAGAATTAAAGGAAGGATTCCAACTATAAATGCAAATAAGGCAACAGTTATAAATACGGGCCAACGCCAACTTCCAAGATTTACTTCGCGACTTCGAAAACCCTTACCACCTATGGTTTCAAATCTGCCAGATTTTTTCTTAATGAATCGATTTGATAGCCATATAGAAACTAGAGATATTGCAATCAAAATTACAGCTAATACAAAAGCTAAAGAATCTAGTCCAAGTGCAAGATTAGCATAAACCATCGTAGCAACTGTATGAAACTGAACTGGAGCACCTAATAAAAATGGAAGTGCAAACTGTCCTATTGTTTTTCCAAAAGTCAAGATAAATGCTGCTACAAAAGCAGGAGCAACAACAGGAAATGTTATTCTGCGTAAGATTGTCAGCTTTCCAGCTCCCGAAATAAGAGCACTTTCTTCCATCTGAGAATCAATTGTAGCTAGAGCACCCGCAACCAAAAGATAAGCAAATGGGAAATAGTGAATCGCCAAGGTAATTGAAATTGGTATCGTTCCGTAAGAAATCCATTCAGGTGGAGCAACTCCTAATATAGACTCATACAATCCTGGCTGTCCACCTACTTTTGGACTTCGAAATACTGTTTCCCATGCCAGTGCTATTGCAAAAGAGGGAATGATATAAGGAAGCGTAAGAATAGGTTGAAGCCATCCTTTTCCAGGCATATTTGACCTCACCACACACCATGCTAAAGTTCCTCCCGCTAAAAGTGCAAGAACTGTCGAAATCATACCTGTAATCAGCGTATTTACTAAAGGACTATATAGCATTTTTTCTGAAATAGGACTAGCGGTTGCTTGAAGCCAATGAAACCAAGTAAACTCGCCAGGGACCGCATCTCTTGAAAGACGTCGGTCACCTTCACCCCAAGTAAGTGTTTCCAATACTAACTGAAAAAATGGCCACAACACTAAATAAGAGAGCACCAACAAAAGAAGAGCCAATGCAATATTTACTGGATTAAGCAAGAATTGACGAATCATTGTGTCAATCCATTTTTTTTGTGAAGAAAAATTAATCATTTATTATTATCAGTTTCAAGAAAATTAGCCCTAAGATGCTCTAATGACTCCACTCCCCGGACAGCTTTTTTAGACTTTTTATGCAAAAGAGTCATTGCCAATGCTTCACAAATTAGCATTGGACCAGAGCGAAGTTGCATTACACCTTCTTTTGGTCGACTTACGCTTAAAACTATGTCTGGTTTTGGCCTGGCAGTCAAAATAGTTGAGTCGCCAATTGCGATTGAATGGGCACCAATACTTTTTGCACTTTCAATTAGAGATGAATAACCTGATGGAAGAGAGTTAATTGACTGAAAACCAAAAACAACAATTGCATCACCTTTTTGAATTCCAATGAGTTGTTCAGCTAAATCCCTCCTTTGCAAGTTTAATGCAACACGACACTGAATACCTGATCTTCTCAGACGACGTTCAAAGTGTGTCATCAATGGAGCAGCACTTCCTCGTCCAACTATAAAAATACTTTTTGCTTTATATATTTTGTTTACTACTTCGTCAATTTGATTCTGTGAAACTGTATTTGAAATGGCAGCAATTGCAGCAATTTCACTTTCAATGAGATCACTAAGATTTGAACCTTTTTCAATAAGATCAATTCGCTGCCTGATTTTATCTGATGAATTTTTTTTAAATTCAACATCCTGTCTTAATTTTTGACGCATATCTGGAAAACCATCAAACCCAAGCTTCCTTGCAAGACGCACAACAGTTGACGCATGAACAGCAGCTTTAGATGCAAGTTCAGCCGAAGATAGATAGACTGCCTCTGAAGGCTCTCCAAGAATAATGTGAATCAATTCTTGATCAGCATCAGTTAGTTTTCCCTCAAACGAATTTATCAGCGATTCAAAGCTTTGTTGATATTCAGTAGTCATAGGGTATCTATTTTATTTTTTGCAAAAATTATAGCACGATTTAAATTTATTGCAATAATTATTGCATAAATCTAAACTATATGGTATAAGAAAATCGTAAGTATAAAAAATATTAATAATTTGTAAATATCAAATTGTAAGTCAAACTTAAAAAGGAGAACAAAAATGGAAAAAATGGCATCAATTAGTGTATTTGCTTTATCCTTAGGATTAGCATTTTCCTCTATTGGATCAGTTCAAGCTGATGAAGCGTGGCAAAAAAAAGCAGGTGTTGGAAGTTATGCGTCTGACAATCAAAACTGGAGTGCAATTGAAGCTGCTGCACGTGAAGAAGGTGAGGTAGTAATTTATTCAGTATCCTCACGCATTGCAAAATTAGTTGATGGATTTAAAGAGCGCTATGATATCGATATTATAGGATACGATATTCCCTCTGACCTTCAACTAGAAAAACTATCGCGTGAGCATCGAGCAGGTGTTCATTCAGTAGATGTTTTGTTTAATTCAGAATCTTCGATTCTACTTAATGAAGCCCTACCAAAACAATTAGTTTGGAATTTCATTCCAGAAAGTGTAGCCGGAGATTTGGAATCTGGCGAAATGAATCCATTGTTGATTCAACGTCACTCTAGTCGAATCGTTTATTACAATACAGCTGTACATCCAGATGGAGCGCCACTTGACTCACTATGGGACATGACCCGTGATGAATGGAAGGGTCGCGTTCTTTTACCTAGCCCTCTTGAAGATAGCTTATCTGCTAATTTTATTCAAACAGTCTTAAATAACTCAGATGAAATGGCTGCTGCCTACAAAAGAGAATTTGGTGAAGAGATAACTTTTTCAGAGGATGTTATTGAAGCCGTAGAAGAAAACGCTACATTAGATTCCCCAACTGCTTCAATGGAATGGCTCTATAGATTCTTAAATAATGAACCCGTATTTCAAGGATCTACAACAAAAATCTTTAAAAATGTTGGAGATGTTACTCAAGAGAAGCCACCAATTGGAATCACTACATTTTCAAAACTTCGTAAAAACAAGGAAGGAGTATATTCTTCAGGCCCAGCCTACGATCTTGATCCAGCCTTTGGTGTAACTTATCCAACTGCGTTAGTGATAGCTGATATGGCACCACATCCAAATGCAGCTAAACTTTTAATCCGATATATGATGGAGGAAGATGGCTTTAAACCTTGGAACGAACCAGGTGATTATGCTGCGCGTTCAAACCTTGAAGCTAAGCAATTAGTAAAATTTGATTTACCGGCATTTGGAGATCTTGGCCTATGGCCAGTAGATCCAGAGGAAATCTATTATTCAAAGTTTGGTTTCCTAGCACTTTATCTTACTTTAATGCCTTAAAATACCACAACTTTCGCCTTGGTTATATTTTAGCCAAGGCGTTTCATACCTAGGTTTAATATTAAATTTATCTCAAATAAATAAGGAATTAATGTGCTTTTAAAAACCATACTCTTTGATGCTGGTGATATTCTCTACAACAAACCTAATCGTAAATCATCAGTCATTAAATTTCTTACTGAACGAGGCTATTCTGCTCCACTTGAAAATGATCCAGTAGAAAAGGCAAAACGACGAGACGCACATGCAGGGAGAATTGAAACAGAATCTTTTTTTGAATGGCTAATGGAGCATTATGGCGTCACAAATTCATCAGATTTTGCTGATGGAATTAAGTTACTGAAAAACCAACAGAGTGATGTACATTTTTTTGAAGGCGTTCCCGAAACACTTCATGAGTTAAAAAGAAGAGGATTTAATCTTGGAATTGTAACAAATACATTCAACTCTAGAACAGAAAAAAATACTTGGTTTAAATCTGTTGGAATTAGTGATATTTGGGATTCTTATGCTGATTCATTTGAACTTCAAATAACCAAGCCAGACCCTAGAATATATCTTGCAGCACTTGAACCTCTTAATGAAAGCCCAGAAAATGCTGCATTTGTTGGACATGCTAAAATTGAAATTGATGGTGCTAAAGCAATAGGATTGACTACAATTATCTTCAACCCAGATCCTGACTGCAAAGAGTCTGATTATCAAATTGAGAAATTTAAAGACCTATTAAAAATTCCACCAATTTTAAATTCAAAATAAAAGAAATATAAATTTAAAAACACTCTTAAATTTATGAAAACCTTGATCTAACAGTCTTAAACATTTCGAGAACTCTACAAAAGGAGAAATAATGCAGAGCTCTCAAGATGAATTAATAAAATTAAAGTACTTATTTATTGCACCTTAATAATTAGCTGTTTTCCTTTAATCTAGTTTCTAATATCTCACCAGATGCAAATAGAATTGGATAGGCTATCGATGATAAAAGGCTATTTATTCTTTTATAATCTCTTATCACATCAATATGCATTGAGCTAGTCTCAAGGCTATCAGTAACTCCCTTTCCAATTCGTTGAAGATGTTTTGAGACTGATTTAGTTTCCAGTTTATGAAGCTCTTGTTTTTTTCCATACAGAACTTTAGCTAACTCACAATCATTCGACATAAATGTACTAATAGCAAGATCATAATCAGAACATACTACCTCATGAATAGAAATAATCTCACTGAAACCTTCTTTAGAAAACTGTATATGTTTTGAAATTTTCTTTTTAGAAATGTCCATTAAACTATTATTGACAATATCACCTATATGCTCCATATTTGTTGTAAAGTTAAGAATATTGAGTGCTTGTTGGCTTTCTTTTGGTGAAAGCTCTTCTTGTAATATTCGAGCAATATAAAGCTTTATAGAGTCAAAGAGATTATCAACAATATCCTCATTTTTGATAATTTCATTTCTTAATATTTCGTTATCATCTCGCATTACTGCAAGTGATGACACAACCATATTTTGAGAGACTTCTGCTATCCTAAGTGCTTGTCTCTTTGCATTCGCAAGAGAAACAGTAGGCATAGAAAAATCATCTGATTCTAAAAACTTTGAATCACTGTTAGTATCATCAGTATTGCTCTCTAGTTCAAGCTTAGAAGTAAAGTCAAGAATCTGAGTTGAAAATGCAATACCTATAACAGCAACTATAAGATTCAAAGTAAGGTGATAAAGCGCCGGAACTAGTTCCATTGAAGCAAAGCTTAGGAAGAATTGAGCAAATAAATCAACAAATGGATAAAAAATTATAATACAAAAAATTCTAACAAGTAAATTTGCAATTATTGGGGTCTTCTCGACTACAGAAGAATTCCAGCTTGAAATAAGAGGCAGCATACCACTTCCAAGGTTCGCGCCCAAAACAAGATAGAGCCCTTCATTTAACCCAATAACACCCGTTGCTAAAAAACTAACTGACAATAACACGATTGCTAAACTTGAATAAGAAAGATAGGTCATCACAAGAGCCAAAAGAACAAAAAATATTGGCTGATTACTAAAAATCTCTAATAGTGACTTAAACTGCTCAAATTTAGAAAGTTCTCCTGCAGTATTTGATATCAATAACAGTGCAAATAAAATTAAACCTAAGCCGCTTACTGCACGGAAAACATTTTGCCACTTGTTCTCTTTTGAGCCTATAAAACCAAAAACACCAATAGCTAACAATAATGGAGCAACAGTCGTAAATTTCTGAGATGCAATGAGAACAGCAATTGAAGTTCCTACATCTGCTCCCAACATTGTTATAAATGCTGATCCAACTCCAATAAGATTTTGGCCAGCAAAAGATGCGGAAATTAAAATAGTAGCAGTACTGCTTTGGAGAAGAGCTGCAACTACTAAGCCCGACAAAAATGCTGGAAAGATTTTTCCTTCTGATCGACGAGCAAAGCGCTTTAAATTAGTACCATAAGCACGCATTACGCCTGTACGAACCATTCTTAAGCCCCATAAGAGTAGCGCTACTGAGCCTAAAAGTTCGATGAGTATAGTCATACAGTCTCCACTATGTTATCTTGCTTAACAGAACTTTCAGAAGTTTTACTCAGCTTTTGGTATTTTTCTAAAAATTGATCTAGCTTCTGTTTTTCATTTTTTGTTAGAGACAGTCCAAGCTTTGACCTTCTAAATAAAATATCTTCAGAGGTTCTAGCCCACTCATTTTGGACCAGGTAGACGACCTCTTTTTCATAAAGACCTGAGCCAAAACTCTCACCAAGTGACTCTATATTTTTAGCACTAGCAAAAATATCAAACGAGACTGTCCCATATGACCTGACTAAGCGCTTGACAATCTCTTCATTTAAGAAAGGATATTTTTCCTGAATCTTATTATTTAAGTCAAATAGCCCATCGACATCAAAATCTCCCCCTGGAAGAGAAGAATTATCAGTCCAAGGATTACCTCTTTGCCCAAGGAATGTTTCGATATGTTTAAGAATGGCCTCAGATAGGCGGCGGTAGGTCGTAATTTTACCCCCAAAAATATTGATCATCAGTGATGAGTCATGCTCTTCAGCTTTAATGACATAATCACGAGTGGCTTCTTGTGCTTTGCTTGCTCCATCATCATAAAGAGGCCTGACCCCTGAATAACTCCAAACAATATCTGATAGTTTGATTTCTGAATTTAAATATGTATTAGCTGAATCACAAATGTATTGTTTTTCTTCTTCACTTATCTCAACTTCACTAGCTGATCGACTATGATCAATATCTGTAGTTCCAATTAAAGTAAATTTATCTTCATAGGGAATCATAAAAAAGATTCGACCATCATCATTTTGACAGATAAAGGATTTGTCATGATCATAGAGCTTATTAACAACGATATGACTGCCCCTAACGAGACGAACATTTTTTGTATTTTTATTGCTAAAGGACTCTTGTAATACATCATCAACCCATGGTCCAGAGGCATTTATAAAACTTTTCGCTTTAATTGTATTCTGAGTATTATCTATTGAGTCAGTAGTGGTTATAAGCCAAATGCCATCAGACTTAGTAACTTTTGTTACCTTGGTGTAGTTTTGTAGTTTAGCGCCATTTTTAGCTGCATCAACAGCATTTAAGATAACCAGTCTTGAATCGTCAACCCAGCAATCAGAATACTCATAGCCAAACTTATATTTATTTTTAAGTGTACTTTCTAATACGCCAGTGTTTAAATTGACTGAGCTCGTACCTGGCAGTATTTTTCGAAACCCTAAGTGATCATATAAAGCAAGGCCTAATCTCAAAAGCCAGGCAGGCCTCATTCCTTTAGAGTGAGGCAAGACAAACCTCATCGGCCAAATGATATGGGGCGCCATTTTAAGAAGCACTTCACGCTCCTTTAGAGACTCTTGCACCAAGCGGAATTTATAGTGCTCTAGATATCTGAGGCCACCATGAATTAGTTTTGTTGAATTAGATGATGTGCCAGATGCAAAGTCATTCATTTCACATAGACAAACTGAATAACCTCGACCTGCTGCATCTCTTGCGACGCCAAGACCATTAATACCACCGCCAGCTACAAAAACATCATAAATTTTTTCACCTTCTTTGAGCATCTAGTTATCTTTTAATATGAGGTCTGCCAGTTCAACAAAGCCTTCACCTGAGTATTTTGAGGTTATATATTTTGGCGGGCTATCAATTTTATGCATCATATCTACAACATTAGCAACGCCAATCGAATTATTGAAAAAACCAAACATCATAGAATCATTTGGAGAATCTCCAACAAACAAGGTTTTGCTCTGCATTTCTTCATCATTAAGACCAAAGCTTTCTTTTAGAATTTTTAAGCTAGTTGTGAGTTTATTGTGCTCACCAATCCAGCAATTTACATGAATCGAGCTCACTTTTGCTGTAGCGCCATTATTCTCAGCAATATCAACAATTTCATTGATTTTATCAATAGAGAGTTTCGGAACATCCTCAGCAAAATCAATAGCTAAATCTGTAACACGATAATCTTGATCAGATGCTACAGCGGTTCCTGAAACGCTACTGAGAACGGTGTCTTTAATTTGATGAAGAAGTTTAAAGTTAGACTTTCTTTCTAATTCGGTTTGACTGTAGACATTGTGCATTTTTTTATTCATATGATCATATTGGTAAAAAAAAGCACCGTTTTCTCCAACCACTCCATCGACTGGCCACATTCTTGCTATATGATCACACCAACCAGCACATCTTCCAGTAACAGGGATTACTTTATATCCCGAGAGGGATAATCGCTCCATAGCATTATAGGCATCGCTTTTCAATCTTCCCTCTGTGGTCAATGTGTCATCAATGTCTGTAAGAATGAACTTTATATTGTCAAGTTGAGTCGAAGACATAGTTGATAGATTTTTCATTTATTTACCTGAGAATTAAAATTTAATAATTTGCATTGCAGCAATTATTTAAATGAAAATAATTATTTTCATATGAACATATATATGAATATTTTAGCATAATTGTCATTTAAATATAGAAAAATATTCATTTGACTAAAAAATATTGTTCATTTTTTATCTTTTATGTTAGAATTAGAGTTCAAATGAACAATTTGGAGCTATAGATGGATTTAACTGCTAGACAAGCAGAAATTTCTGACCTACTTCGCCAAGAAGAATTTATTACTGTTGAAAGTCTTGCTGACCGTTTTAGTGTCACAACTCAAACAGTAAGAAGGGACATTAACGTCCTTTGTGATTATGGGCAAGCAAAACGAAAGCATGGAGGTGTAGAGCCTTTATCAACTGATGGTAATCTTGCTTATGGTACAAGACAGGTGCTTAATAGAGTAGCCAAAAGATCTATAGCAAAAGAGGTTGCCAATCAAATTCCAAATGGTAGCTCTATATCTCTTGGTATAGGCACTACCCCTGAGATGGTTGTGAGGGCACTTTTAAAACATAAAAACCTTAAGATTTATACCAACAACCTAATCATTGCTCAAACTGCAAGTACGAATTCCAGTTTTGAGGTATACAGCTCGGGTGGCAGAATACGAAGTGGTGATTTTGATATGGTTGGAAGCCCTGTTGAAAACTTCTTTAATTCATATAAGACTGACTTTGGAATATTTGGCGTTGCTGGTGTTGATAATGATGGTGTATTACTAGACTTCTCTGATGAAGAGGTTCAGATAAGAAGAGTTATCCTTGATAATTGTCGCGAAAGCCTTTTAGTTTTGGATCATGAAAAATTTGGCCGAATTGCCCATGTGCGAGGAGGACAGATTGAAGAGGTTACTAAAGTTTTTTGTGACCAGAACCCTCCCAATGAAATTATTCAAATAATAGATGATTCAGAATCTCAATTAATAATTTGTGATAAGGAAGATGTATGAGTGCAATTGAAGTAAAAAATCTATCCAAAAGCTGGGGCGATATTGATGCCGTAAAAAATGTTTCTTTTTCTGTCAAAGAAGAATCATTTACAGTTCTACTGGGTCCTTCAGGTTGCGGTAAGTCAACAATTCTGAAAATGCTATCGGGCCTGGAAAATGTGACCTCTGGAACAATTAAAATTGAAAACAAAGATGTTACTGAAGTTGAAGCCTCAAAAAGAGGGGTCTCTATGGTCTTTCAGTCCTACGCCCTATTCCCTCACCTGAATGTCAAAGAAAACATACAGTTTGGTTTAAAAGTAAGAAAAGTGCCTCCTGCTGAACGTGAAAAACGAGTCAATGAAGCAGCAAAGGTTGTTGGACTATCTGATTTACTCGATCGAAAACCAGCAAATTTATCAGGAGGTCAGCGTCAGCGTGTTGCTTTAGCTAGATCAATTGTATCGGATCAATCTGTTTGCCTGATGGACGAACCATTGTCAAACCTAGATTCAAAGTTACGAGCAGAAATGCGCGATGAAATTCGTGACCTTCAGAAAAGGTTAGGATTGACTGTTGTGTATGTGACACATGACCAAGTAGAAGCAATGTCTATGGCTGACCAAATAATACTTCTCAATTCTGGTGAAATTATTCAAAAAGGTGCCCCTGAGGAAATATATAACTATCCCAATAGCATTTTTAGTGCTCAATTCATTGGGCTTCCGCCTATGAATATTTTAAAACTCAAAGATCTTGATATTGCATCTCTTAGCAAAGAGAATCAAGAAAAAATTAAAGCCAGTAATAATTCTATTAATCTTGGAATAAGACCCGAACACCTGGTTTTTTCCAAAAAAGGACTTCCTGTTGTTGTCAATGGAATTGACTACTTTGGAGGTGAGACTGTTTTTAAAGTAAGTCACTTAGATCAAGAGTTCTTTCTACGTGAACCAAGACAGCCAAAAATTAATCTGAATGACAAGCTAAATATTAGCTGGAGTCCAGATGATATGCATTTGTTTAAAAAAAATAATCAACGTATAACTTCGTAGGTGCGTTGATAAATAGCAAATGAAAAGAACTACGATTATATAAACGAGGAGAAAATAAATGAATAAGCTCTTAAAAAAAGTTTCGTATAGCTTGTCTGTTGCTCTCGGTATTTCAATGATATCAAGTGCTGCAATAGCGAAAACGGAATTAACAATGTACTACCCCGTTGCTGTGGGTGGCGCATTAACGCAAACCGTTGATGCAATTGTTGCAGATTTTATGTCAGAAAATCCTGACATTGAAGTAAATGCAATTTATTCAGGCAACTATGATGATACGAGAATAAAGGCACTTGCTGCACTTGAAAGTGGAAAGCCAGCACAGTTGTCTGTTATGTTTTCAATTGATGTTCATGAATTACGTGAATTAGATGCAATCATACCGTTTGATGATGTTGTTTCAACAAGTGAAGAAAAAGCATGGTTAAACTCTTTTTATCCATCACTAATGGAAAATGGAATTGCAGCAGGAAAGACTTGGGGTATTCCTTTTCAACGCTCAACTATTGTTATGTACTACAACAAAGATGCATTTCGTGAAGCTGGTCTAGATCCTGAAACACCACCAGCAACTTGGGGTGGTCTTCTTGCGGCATCAAAAGCACTAACTAAAGATGACGGCTCTCAGTGGGGTCTTATGATTCCATCAACTGGCTATCCTTACTGGATGTTTGGTGCGCTTGCAATGCAGAATGGTCAAACACTTATGACAAGTGGTGATAAAACTAACTTTGATCATCCAGATGTTGTTGCAGCACTTGAACTATGGAAGGCATTCGGAAGTGAACATAAAATCATGCCAGAGGGAACGATTGAATGGGGTACGCTTCGTCAAAACTTCTTAGAAGGCAAGACAGCTATGATGTGGCATTCAACTGGTAACTTAACTACAGTTAAAAAGAATGCTAACTTCGACTTTGGTGTTGCAATGCTTCCAGCAGGAAAGCGTCGTGGAACACCTACAGGTGGAGGAAACTTCTACATGTTTAAGGACACTACTGCAGAAGAACGTGCAGCGTCAATGAAACTAATTAAGTTCATGACTGCTCCTGAAAATTCTGCCAAGTGGTCTGTAGCAACTGGCTACATGGGTGTTAGTCCTGATGCATATGAGACAGATACTTTGAAATCATATGTTTCAGATTTTCCACCAGCGGCAGTTGCTCGTGATCAGCTAGCATATGCAACAGCTGAATTTTCAACATACCAAACGAGTCGAGTTAAAAAAGGATTGAATGATGCAATCCAAGCAGCACTCGTTGGAAGTAAATCTCCAAAAGAAGCTCTTTCAGAGGCGCAAGCCGCTGCAGAGCGTATTTTAAAACCTTACCGTTAATTTGGTAATTTTGGTGGACGTCAAGTGACGTCCACCAATTAATTCTAAGACTAAATAAAATAATAATGAAAGATAGTACTCGTAATTTTCAAGGTTGGTTATTGTTTGCACCTGCAGCAATATTGCTTTTGGCATTTACTCACTATCCAACCATAACGACCTTTATTCATAGTCTTTATACAAATAAATCTTTTATAAGACCCAGAAGATTCTCTGGCATTGAAAGTTATGAAAGTATGTTTAGTGATCCAATATTTTTTAAAGTTTTCATAAATAATATGTGGCTTGCTCTTGGAACTATTCCTACATCAATTGGGCTAGCAATTATTATGGCCTTAATTGTTAATAAAGCTATTCCTGGAAGAGGATTACTTCGAATGGCTTACTTTACTCCAACCATGCTTCCGATGATTGCAGTTGCTAACATATGGTTGTTTTTCTACGCACCAGAAATAGGATTGATCGACAAAACAATGGCTATTTTTGGCTTTGAAAGTACAAACTGGCTTGGAAGCCCATCAACTGTGCTTCCTTCTATTATGGTTATGACAGTTTGGAAAGAAGCTGGTTTTTTTATGGTTTTTTATCTTGCAGGCTTACAGACCATTTCACCAGAACTTGAAGAGGCCTCAAAGCTTGAGGGCTCATCTCGTTGGAATTATTTCTGGCGAATCCAATTTCCTTTGCTGTTGCCTACTACCTTATTTGTCCTGATTAATGCTTTTTTGAATTCTTTTAAACTTGTAGATCATCTTTTTGTTTTAACAAAAGGAGGTCCAGATAATGCAAGTAATTTAATCCTATATTACATTTATGAGACTGCTTTTGCATTTTTAGATATTTCTTATGCCTCAGCATTGACGATATTCTTACTTGCACTTCTTGCCCTTACGGCTTTGGCGCAATTTTTATTTATTGAAAAAAGAGTACACTACAGATGACATATAGCAAAAGAATTTCATCTAATATAGAACTAATGGGTGCATATATACTTGCAGCATTTTGGGTACTCCCACTGCTGTATGCTTTTTGGGCTGCGTTTCATTACAGTAGTGATGCTATTCATTTTGATATTCTAGCGCCGCTTACACTAGATAACTTTCGTGAGGCATGGAGTCAGGCTCCTTTTATGCGATATGGCTTGAATACATTCCTACTTGTTTCCTTTATACTTCCATTGCAGCTATTAATTTCTACTCTGGCGGCCTATGCATTTGTTCGTTTTAAATTTACTGGTGCAAATGTTGCATTTGCCTTAGTGTTGGTTCAGTTAATGATTACTCCAGAAATATTGATTGTACAAAACTATGTAACACTTTCTAAACTAGGCTTAATTGATACAATAACTGGTATGGGATTGCCTTATGTTGCTAGTGCATTTTGTATCTTTTTATTACGCCAAACATTTAAATCAATTCCAAAAGAATTAGAAGATGCAGCTCAATTAGAGGGTTGTAGTACAATGGGAATTTTATGGAAGGTCTATGTTCCTTTGGCGACCCCTACTTTTATTGCATTTTCTTTAGTTTCTGTCAGTCACCATTGGAATAACTTTTTATGGCCACTCATTATTTCTAACTCAGTTGAAACTAGACCGCTGACAGTTGGTTTAGGTATTTTTGCTGCGCCTGAGACGGGCGTTGATTGGTCAGTTATGTCTGCTGCAACATTAATTTCAGTAGCGCCCCTTTTGATTGCTTTCCTCATATTTCAAAAACAGTTTGTCCAATCATTCATGCAGGCTGGTATTAAATGATTCAAATCCTAAGCTGGAATATCCAGAATGGAGAAGGTGTTGATGGGAAAATTTCTTTAAATAGAATTGCTGATACTATTTTTAGTATGGCTACTCCCGATGTTATTTGTCTTCAGGAGGTCTCTCGTAATTCAACCCTTAAAGACAATACAAAGCCCGATCAATTAAAACAATTATCAAATTTATTTTTAGACTATGAAGCTTTTTATGGTCCAGCGTACGATGTTTTAAGGGATGGAGAGAGCCAAAGAGAGCAGTTTGGCAATATCATACTTTCAAAACTACCTGTCTTATCTTCTTTTAATCACATACTTCCACAACCGACAAATAGTAGTTTCAGACATATGCCTAGACAAGCTTCAGAAGTTACTGTCCAAACACCCTCCTTTCCTTTGTGCGTTATTACAACTCACTTAGAGTACGGTTCTCAAAATCAACGTTATGAACAATTTAAGCGAATTTTATCGATTAAAGATGATATTGATAATTTGTCTATTAACCCTGCAACCATCCAAGAAAATAGCCCATATGCTAAGCTTGAACGTTCAAATAAAGTTGTCATTTGTGGAGACTTTAACTTTGAATCAAGTTCTGAGGAGTATGGCCTTATCTCAAGTTACAGTGATAAGCCTCTAATTGACTCTTGGACGCATCTAAATTCAAATTTAAAGCATGCGCCTACTTGTGGAATTTTTGACAAAAAACAATGGTCAGAAGGCCCTCATTGCAGAGACTTTGCATTTGTAAGTGACAACCTTAAAAATAATATTGGAAACTTCATCGTCAATGAAGAGACTGATGCCTCGGATCACCAACCTATAGTCCTAACGATTAGTGATTAATTAGTTTTTTCTACGCTTGTTTTTGAAGAATGTTTTGTTGGCAATATAAACTGTTTTTCGGACCTCACAAAAAACAATGCTTTTGTCTTTATTTGTTAGCTTGGTCTTCTTAACGATTTCAAATTCATTATTCTCTGATGCCTTCTTTTTAATCTCATTCAGCTCTTCTAAAGTATATGTAAACTCTGCATAAAGATCTTCCTTTGCCGGCCTTATAAAGAAAATTTGAGCTGCTTTATCCCAAACTACATAATCATCACCAATTAAGTTCATCAACTGAGTCATTGGAAACGGATCTACCGCAGAAAACATACTACCGCCAAATATGGTATTGACGTAGTTAGCATTTTTATAACTATAGGGTAGTTTTATTTTTATCTTAGAAAAATCCTCAGAAATGTAGAGAACTTTTGCAGAGGTCCTTCTATACATTGGAGATAAGTTAAAGCCATACTTCATAACCTTTGATTTGGATATGAATCTAGAGGCTATCTTGGCAAGTTTTTGATAAGTAATCATTTTGAAATTGATTATAGAAACAAAAAAGACATCCGAAGATGTCTTTGATATTAAATTTGGCTCCCTGACCTGGGCTCGAACCAGGGACAAACGGATTAACAGTCCGTTGCTCTACCAACTGAGCTATCAGGGAATAGCGAGAGATTATAACGAGCTATGAATTTTGAGTCAATCAAATCTTAGCTTTTATAATCGTTTATTGGTGATTATTTAGTTTGCTTGCTTTATTGAGTCCTCTAGTGCCTTTCCAAACTCAGAACAAGAGAGTAAAGTAGCGCCCTCAATTAATCTTTCAAGGTCATAAGTAACGGTACCTTTTTGTATTGTATTTGACATTGAGTTAACGATTAAATCAGCCGCCTCAGTCCATCCCATATGTCTAAGCATCATCTCAGCAGAAAGAATTAATGATGATGGGTTTACCATATCTTTTCCTGCATAGCCTGGCGCTGTTCCATGAGTCGCTTCAAATACTCCAATAGTATCTGAAAGATTGGCTCCTGGCGCAATTCCAATGCCGCCTACTTGCGCTGCCAAGGCATCAGAAATATAGTCACCATTAAGATTTAAAGTCGCAATGACTGAGTACTCTGATGGACGAAGGAGTATCTGCTGAAGAAAGGCGTCTGCAATTGTGTCATTTATAATGATTTCATTTCCATTATTTGGATTTTTAAAGCTGCACCATGGACCTCCATCAATCTCTTTTGCGCCAAATTCATCTTTAGCAAGTTGATACGCGGTATCTCTAAATAACCCCTCAGTAAACTTCATAATATTGCCCTTATGAACAATTGTTACTGATGGCTTATCGTTATCTATTGCATATTGAATAGCTGCCCTGACAAGTCTTGAGGTGCCTTCAGTTGAAACCGGCTTAATACCAATGCCTGATGTTTCTGGAAACCTTATCTTGGTTGCGCCCATTTCTTGTTGAAGAAAATCAATGACCTTTTTCACTTCGGCTGAACCTTTAGGAAACTCAATGCCAGCATAAATATCCTCAGAGTTTTCTCTAAAAATGACCATATCCACTTTTTCAGGATGCCTAACTGGCGAAGGAGTGCCTTCAAAGTACTGAACAGGTCTTTGGCATATGTATAGATCTAGAATTTGTCTGATGGCAACATTAAGTGACCTCATTCCTCCACCTACAGGAGTCGTTAGTGGGCCTTTAATTGAGACCGAAAACTTCTTGATTGCTTCTACAGTCTCCTCTGGTAAATATTCGCCATAAATACTATCTGCCTTTTCACCTGCAAAAATTTCCATCCATTGTATCTCTCTCTCACCGCCATATGCTTTTTGAACTGCGGTATTGACCACATCTAGCATCACTGGTGTAATATCAGCACCAATACCATCCCCCTCTATATAAGTAATGATCGGTTTATGAGGTACATTTAGAGCATTATTTTTAATTGAGATTGACTCACCAGTAGTTGGCACTGTAATATTTTTATAGGTCATTATGTCTTGTTAGTTATTGAGATTTCTAGACGCATTATTATACCGTCTTCTTTCACTGAAGGGTCGTTTGAGTTTTTCGTATAGTAATTTTTTCGAACTGATATCTCTTTAAAACCCAAAGCTAGATAAAATTTAATTGCAGAAAAATTACTCTGCCTTACCTCCAATAAAACTTCACTCACTCCCCTCTTGTTAAGAGCTTGAACCAAGTGCTCTATTAATGCTTTCCCAAAACCCTTTCTTTGATAACTTGAATTAATTGCTATATTTAGAATATCGGCACTTTCAATGACTGGCATTGCTATCAAGTACCCAATAATTTCTGACTTATAAATTAATGAATAACCTAGATTGACTGGATTTTTAATACTTTCAAGTAACTGTGTTTGAGTCCACGGATTGTTTGAACTCTGCCTCTCAATCAAGAGGACAGATTCAATATCTGTCTCAAGTAGCTGATTAAAGGAAGTACTGATAAGCTTTGTTGTCAGTTTCGTTTTGGTAATAGTATCCAATTTCATCAAACCTAGCCTCAAGGTCAGCAACATCATCAACCTGAAGGCCAATTAATACTCGACCAAAATCTGCGCCATGGTTACGGTAATGAAAGAGCGATATGTTCCATTTTGTTTTCACTTTTTTAAGAAAATTCAAAAGCGCTCCTGGCCTCTCAGGGAACTCAAATCTGTAGATGACTTCATTCTCAGCATTTGCATGGCCGCCAACCATGTATCTGATATGCGTTTTTGCCATTGAATTATCACTCATATCAATAACCTCAAAGGATTTAGACAATCTTGAAATTAAAGCCTGTTTTTCACCCTCCCCTTTACTCAGCTTAATGCCAACAAAAATGTGTGCATCTTTTTTAGTTGAGTACCGGTAATTAAACTCTGTGATAGAGGAGTTATCAAGCATTTCGCAAAACTTAAGGAAGCTGCCTGGCTCTTCAGGAATTGTAACAGCAACAATAGCCTCATTAAGCTCGCCCAGATCAGCTCGCTCTGCAATATACCTTAATCTGTCAAAGTTGACATTAGAGCCTGACACGACAGATACAATATTTTTATTTTTTAAATTATTTTCTAAGATATATTTTTTAACTCCGGCTGTTGAAAGGGCTCCCGCAGGCTCAGAAACAGAACGCAAATCTTCATAAATATCTTTTATTGCTGCGCACATTTCATCATTACTCACCAGAATGACGTCATCAACTGACTCTTTAGCAATTTCGAAAGGAAGTTCACCAATTTGTTTCACTGCCACGCCGTCAGCAAACCGCCCTACATCATCAAGTATGACTCTTTCATTCGCCTCTAATGCTTTAAAAAGGGTAGGAGAGTCTGTTGGCTCCACTCCAATAACTTTAATGTGCGGAGCGTAATGCTTTATGTAGCTTGCCATTCCGGATATAAGCCCTCCGCCTCCAACTGGGGAAAACACGTAGTCTATTTTCTCAAGCTGAGATAGTATTTCTTTGGCTACAGTGGCTTGACCGGCTATTACCTCAAAGTCATCATAAGGACTGATAAAGCAAAGATCATGCTCTTCTACTAGCTTCTGTGCATGATGAAATGCGTCATCATAAACATCGCCATGGAGTATGACTTCAGCGCCCAATTGCTCGACCGCCTGAACCTTAATTTTAGGCGTGCTGGTAGGCATAACGATAATAGCCTTTATATTTAATTTACTAGCGCCAAGGGCAACACCTTGAGCATGGTTGCCAGCTGAAGAGGCTATAACGCCTTTGCTTTTTTGCTCATCACTCATTGAGCTCATTTTTTGATAGGCACCGCGCAGCTTAAAAGAGTGGATCACTTGATCATCTTCGCGCTTTAAATAGATATTATTATTAAACCTTTTGCTTAGCTGAGGGGCAATCGATAAAGCCGATTCTTTTGCTACCTCATAAACGTTACTATTGTCTGCCAGGTTAACGAGTGCACTCATAGAGCTCCTTAATATAATCTACACTTACCATCGTATGACTGGAAAGTGGGCCATTAATTATCTGAAAAGGCTGGCTCTCTTCACCTAAGTGATCGAGAACAACTAGTGCGCCTTCAAAGTTTTTTGTCATAGTATACTCGCTCACAGTTATTAGAGTCCTAAGTCCTGCTGCAGATGATGAATTAAAACCAATTTCAGAGTCTTCAATGGCTATACATTCATTCGCATTTAAATTCATCTTTTCTAGAACATAATTATAAATCTCTGGGGATGGTTTTTTGTTATCCACTATATCCCCAGCAGCAATAATTTCAAAGTTCTTGAGTGCTTCCTCGCCTATAGCAGAAACCAAAATTGCTTTAACATTTTCATAAGACGTTGTAGTGGCAATTGCTAGTCTTAAATGATTATCAAGTGCCTCATTAATGAGTCTTTTAACTCCTACCCTTAAAGAAATATATCCATCAGTTATTTTATTGATAAAAATGTCGGTCTTTTTTCTATGTATCTTGGCAATATCATCTTGAGTTAAGGGGCTTGTTAGTTTTGGATTATATTTCTGTATGAAATGACTAAGCCTTTCTTTCCCTCCACTAACACTCAAAAGCTCACCATAAAGCTCACTATCCCAATACCAGTCTAACTCAAAAAAATCGAACGCCTCATTGAATGCTTTAAGATGACCATCATGCTCTGTATTAGCAAGAGTTCCATCTACATCAAATATAATTGCTTTCAAGGCCATAGTCGTAAATTTAATTGGGTCAAAAATAAAAAAATCATTGCTATTTTAGGCAATTTTTGGTAAAAACTACTTTTTTTTACAAAACTAACAATAATGACTGCAGAACCTAACTTTGACGAAATTCCTGCCTACATTCCAAAAAAGGGTGAAGAGTTCATGTCTGCTGGGCAACTTAAGCATTTCATCCATAAGCTTAATGTCTGGAGAGAGCAGTTAGTTTTTGAGGCAGAAACAACGATTAATCACATTCAAGAAGATTCAGCGCCTGTTGCAGATATTAATGACAGGGCTACAATTGAAGAAGAATTTGCTTTAGAGCTTAGAACAAGAGATCGTGAAAGAAAACTAATCAATAAGATTGATAAGACACTTCATTTAATCGACATGGGTGACTATGGTTACTGCAAGACTTGTGGCATTGAAATCGCCCTCAATCGTCTAGAGGCTCGCCCTACTGCCGATCAGTGTATAGACTGTAAGACTGTAGAAGAAAGAAAAGAAATCTAAATTCTAGTTTTTACCCCTTAGAAGTGTTGATAAGACTTGCTTGAGCCTTCATAACCTCTAATTTCTAGAGTCTGTGAGTTATTAATGACTCCTATCTTTGTGATTCTAATGTTAAGGCTCTCTGATAATTTTTTTATTTCCATTTGATTTGATTGATCAGATGTAAAGCATAATTCATAATCATCGCCCCCGCATAATGGCAAACCTAAGTCTTGGCTAGTCTTTAGATAATCTTGAACTGAATCGCTTAATGGTAAGTTCTGAGAGTCTATGATTGCTCCAACCTTTGAAGCCCTCAGGATATGAGTTAAGTCTTGCTCAAGTCCATCTGAAACATCAATACATGAGCTTGCTATATTTATTAAGGCTGGGCCGAGTTTAACTCTTGGAGCTGGTTGATTAAGTTTATTGAGTTCGGATGAGTTTGGCTTAATGCCCTCGTTCATTTTTTTTAGACAAAGGGCAGCATCACCAAGATTACCAGAGACATAAATATCATCCCCATTTTTAGCGCCAGATCTTTTAATCGCCTTAGATTTTTTAACGACTCCCATAATCGTAATCGTAATATTTAAGGGGCCTTTCGTCGTATCTCCACCGATCAAACTAACCTTAAAAAATTCGGATGCCTCTTTGAGTGATTCTGAAAACTCTTTTAACCAAATTTCATCCAGTTTAGGAAGCGTAAGGGAGAGTGTAAAGCATTTAGCCTTGGCTCCCATTGCTGCAATATCACTGAGATTGACTGCTAATGATTTATAGGCAATATCGCCAGGAAGTGCGTCCTTAAAGAAGTGAACACCTTCTGAGAGAGTGTCGGTAGAGGTTACAAGCTGGCAATCAGCATCAATTTCAAAAAGTGCTGCGTCATCACCAACCCCTAGCTCAATACTAGGATCACTTAATGGCCAATTAAAGTAATGATTAATTAACTCGAACTCGTTCATCATCTTTAAAGACTTAATCCCTTAAAATGGGCTTCAATTGATTCTGAGAGGGCTAAAAGATCATAGCCTCCCTCCAAAAAAGAAATGACTCTTCCGCTGCTATGTCGATTGGCTATCTCAACAATTGCCTGAGTCAACAGAAAATAATCTTCAGAATCTAAATTAATCGCTGCCAAAGGGTCTCTCTTATGCGCATCAAAACCTGCTGAGATTAGAATCACCTCAGGCTTGAATTTATCCACATTTTTTAAAATTTTTTCATTAAAAATTCTAAGAAAATCTTCACTTGAAGTTCCAGAATCAATGGGTGCATTAAAGATATTCCCAGCCCCTTTTTCAGATTCCATGCCTGTCCCAGGGAAGAGAGGATGCTGATGAATTGAACCATAGAGTACAGACACATCATTATAGAA
>ENA-ORCY01000272-ORCY01000272.1-marine-metagenome-genome-assembly--contig:-NODE-272-length-34492-cov-5.053029_pt1 | contig 34492 bp, 37 predicted proteins | sample MGYA00248634_ERZ508507 | MGnify/ENA primary metagenome ERZ508507 (study PRJEB26178, sample SAMN06266269) | marine metagenome | isolation source: Columbia River Estuary | place: USA:Columbia River Estuary... | reverse complement strand
GGAACAATGACAGAAAGATGGCCATTGATGATGAGGAAGAGAAAGCGCTACTAGAGTAGTTACCTACAGAAGTACAAGATAAATTGCTTGTAGGTTACCTATACAACAACTTTTTACATACATTTACTGATTTCTTCAGACTTTCAATTGATAACGACGGAATGTTTGGAATGGGTAATATGCCAGAAATGTATAATCTTGTTGTCAACACTAATTCCGAACTTGTTAGTGAGATTCTAAACACTAAAACAAAGAAAAAACAAGAGCGCTTAATCAATCAAAGTTTAGACTTAGCACAATTGTCGCAGGGACTTTTAAAAGGAGAAGCCTTAACCAATTTTATTAAACGCAGTTATGATATGATTAAATAGTTGTTTTTTTCAATTATCAACAAAAAGCGGCCTTTAAAGGCCGCTTTTTGTTTTTGGATTAGTCTAATTATTTATGGCCAAATGTTGGCAAGAAATAAAACTTAAACTAAATTAGGGCAAACAATTAGAATGTCTTTATTTAGAGTATCGGAACCACTAAAAATTAAATTACCAAATGCTGAAATCGAGTATACTCCAGCATTTTTTAATTTAGAAGAATCAAGTAGATTATTTGAAGCCATTTATCATGAGACCAATTGGATTGAGGAGGATATTCGTGTATACGGAAAGGTTTATAAACAGCCCCGTCTGACAGCTTTTTTTGCAAGTAATCACAAAGCATATGGATACTCAAATATATCTATGTCACCTCAGCCATTTAGTCCTATTGTAAATGCAATGAGATTGAAGATTGAAAAAAAAACAAAAATGACTTTCTCGTCTTGTTTATTAAATCTGTACAGAAATGGCCAAGACAGTAACGGATGGCATTCAGATGATGAAAAAGAACTCGGGAAAAATCCAGTGATAGCTTCTGTAAGTCTTGGAGCTGAACGAATTTTTCATCTCAAACATAGAAAAATAAAAAAACTCAAACATAAATTAACTTTACAAAACGGTAGCTTGCTATTAATGAGTGGAGAAACACAACACCACTGGCATCACCAAATCTTGGTTTTAAAAAAACACCTTCGTATTCTCTGCCTGTAACAAATTTTCTCACTAGTGAATCTATTTCATGTAAAAAATCAATTTCATTTGAAACTCCTCCTCCAAAAACAAAAGCATCGGGATCTAAAATATTTATTATACTTGAAAGTGACATTGCTAAATTTACTTTAAAATCATCTATAAATCTTTCTGCATCTAAATCATGTTTTCTATTTAATTCAAAAATTTCATTTGTTTTTAAATTTTTTCCATAAAGTTTATTAAATCTTTTCGCTAAACCTAAGCCAGATAAAAAACTTTCAATCTCAGCTTCTCTTGGATTAGTCGAGTCAAAATTTTCTTTTTTAGCAGCAAAATAAGGAATTTGATTATGACCCCATTCTCCCGCAACACCATTGGGGCCACTTACTATTTTTTTATCAATCACTAAACCACCTCCAACTCCAGATCCCAAGATTATACCATAAACAATTTTGTAATGTTTACCCGATCCATCTATAGCTTCTGACAAAGCAAAACAATTTGCATCATTTTCACAAAACACTTCTTTCCCAAGTGCTTTACGTAAATCATTTTGAAAAGGTTTTTTTTCTAACCATGTTATGTTGGGAGCGTTTTTAACCAACCCTGTTTGAGGAGAGTGAACTCCTGGATGACAAACACCAATTGGAATTTCTTGTTTAAATTCTTGTTCTAATTGTCTATGAATATCTCTTATAGAAGTAATAATTTGAGTGTAATTTTTTGGGCATGGTATTCTAGATCTGTGTTTTTCTTGTCCATCTTTTTCAAGCACAACACTCTCTATCTTTGTTGCACCAACATCTATACCTACTTGCATAATTATTAGTAAGTTGCTCTACCACCGCTTAGATCAAATACTGCGGCTGTTGAAAAAGAATTTTCTTCACTTGATAACCAAGCAACCAAGGAAGCTAATTCCTCTACCTTGGCAAATTTATTTCTTGGTATTTTTGAAAGCATATAATTAATATGTTCTTCTGTCATTTGATCAAAAATTCTAGTTTTTGCTGCAGCTGGAGTAACACAGTTTACTGCAATATTTTTTTGAGCAAGTTCTTTACCTAAAGATTTAGTTAATCCTATAACTCCTGCTTTTGATGTGCTGTAAGCACTAGCATTTGGATTGCCTTCTTTACCAGCAATCGATGCGATATTAACTATTCTTCCATAGTCATTTTTAATCATAAACGGCACTACTGCTTTACAACAATAAAATACTGAATTTAAATTTAAATTTATCACTTTGTTCCATTCTTCTATTGGGTATTCAGCAACCGTTGTATTCATTCCTGCAATACCAGCATTGTTTATAAAGATATCAATTTTTCCATGCTTACTTTCAATCTCAGATAAATTTTTGTTGATAATCTCAAAACTACTTACATCGACAATTTGATAACTTAGGTTTTTAGAGTTTACTTTATCTATTGCTTTTTTAGCAGCATCTTCATCGATATCCCAAATCACAACCTTTGCTCCAGCTTCAATAAATCTCTCTGTAATGGCTAAACCAAAACCTTGGGCTCCACCAGTTACAATTGCTACTCTGTTAGTTAAATCAAATTTATTCATAATATTTTTTTCCTTTTTTCAATGTTAACAATGGAAAGGTCAAAACAATCAATCTCTTCGATGCAATTTAGAGCTATACTAAAACGAAGACTTATATTTTTTTTCCACTGGCATATTTTTTACTTCAACACATAAACAGTAGCTAGGTTTTTTTTCGCTGAATTAACGCGTATATAGTAACTGCTACAGTTATCATTATTCCATTTATAAACTGAACATAAAAACCAGATAAACCTAATGCAATTATACCCGACTCTAGAGAGCCAATAATTAGCACCCCTATAAAGGTTCCAAATATGGTTCCCTTACCACCGAACACTGATGTTCCACCAACAAAAACAGCAGCTAATGTTGTGAGCATTAGTCCTGATCCCTGAGTTGGCCAAAAATATAGCATTTCATACATAGTGAATATTCCAGCAAGAGCAGAAAAAAAGCCTAATTGAACAAAAGCAATTATCTTAACATTATCAACGTTAATACCCATCATTTGAGAGCTAGCTTTATTATCACCAACAAAATGAATATGGTTACCAAACTTATGATATCGGTAAACCCATTGCATTAAACCTGTTAAGACTATGAACCAAATAAATTGTGCTGGGATTTTATCAAAAAGTTTTTCTACAAATAAAGCATGGTGCCATGTGCCATCGGCAACATCTACTATTGCAACACCTTTTCCCTGAGAAACCACATTCACTAATCCCCTCCAAAAATATAACGTTCCAATAGTAGCAACTATCGAAGGTATCCCAATTTTAGTTACTAGAAGTCCATTAATAAGTCCTGCAAACATCCCTAAACTTGAAGCTAAAGCAAAAGCAATAAGAAAATTACCATCTGTCGCAGTTAATATTGAGCCAAAAGTAAGCGAAGTTATTCCTACAATTGAAGGGAATGATAAATCAATTTCACCAAGTGTTATTACAAAGGTGACTGAAATTGCTATGATTCCGAAAAATGGCATAGACTGCATAAAAGCTCTATATATAGGAAAACGTGTGAAAACTTGAGGGGCACCTATGAAATAAATTAAGAAAAGAATAATTGCTATAATTGTTATGCTTATCTCTAATCTATGTGTTTTTACAAAATAACTATTCAGTATTGCTTTCATCTATTCATTTACCTTTATTTTTCCAGACTCATGAAGTTGAATCATCGTTTTAACAAGTTCTTCTCGAGATATTTGATCTTTATTAAACTCCCCTACAACTTCTCCTCTATCTAAGATTATAAATCTATCAGCTGCTCCATAAACATGAGCAATATTATGATCTATAAAGATTGCAGATTTATTTTCTTTTTTTAACCCTTTGACAAAATTTAAAACCTTTTCAGTTTCTTGAATTGATAGGCCCATTGTAGGTTCATCAAGAACAATTAAGTCTGAATCAAAATATAAAGATCTTCCAAAAGCTACTCCTTGTTTTTCACCACCTGATAACCCCATTATAGTTGAGTCAACTGTGATAGCCTTAGAGGTAAATCCTATATAATCTCTTAAAATTTTTTCAGCTTCTTTTCTTTGTTTCTTGATATCTATGAAACCAAAAGCATTAGTAATTTCTCTTCCTGCAAATATATTTCGCCATAATTCTTGCTGATCGCATAAAGCTCTTTCTTGATATACCGCTTCAATACCCATTTTTCTTGATTGTGCGACAGATTTTAAAACAACTTCATTGCCTTTAAAATAAACTTGACCTGATGAAGGTTTGTGCACACCAGTTATGACTTTTATTAAAGTAGATTTTCCAGCACCATTATCACCAATAAGAGCTACTACCTCTCCTTTTTTGATATTAATATTAACATCCTTGAGGACTTTAACATTACCAAAGTTTTTATAAATATTTTTTAATTGTAAAAGATTTTCCATTTTTTTTAGAGATTAGCCTGCCTTTTAGTTAAAGAGCTTTAAAAGGCAGGCCTTATTATGATTATATTACTATCGTATTTGTTGCGCTGCTAATGGAGCTATTGCATCAATATTTGCTTTTGTAACAAATGCTGCACCAGTATCCATTGCTAAACCAGCCATTCCAAATTTAGTAGAAAGGTAAAGTTGTACGATTGGCATATATCCTTGAATAAAAGGTTGTTGATCAATTACAACATCAATGTATCCAGAATTAATTCCATCAACAATTGGTGCTGATAAATCAAAACCTGCACCACAAACAGCTTCTGTTCCGTGACCAGCAGCTTTCATGTAAGTAGGTAAACTTGCTGTTAAACCACCATGATCAGTAATAGCCATTTTGATATCCGGATTTGCAGCGTAGGTAGCAACATACATTGGAGTACCTTGAGACGCATCAGAGTTAACGTTGTCAGGAATTTCCTGATACACAACTTTAACACCCATTGACTCAACACCAGCTATAGCACCTTTAGTTCTTTCACCTCTATTAGGCATACTTGCAAGACCCCATATAAAAGCTTTATCTCCAGCCTTAAGTCCACACACTTCAACACCTTTTTTACCAAGATTAAAACCAGCATCAAAAAGATCTGCACCTGCATAACCAAATCCCGTAGTTTTAAGTTCAGCCTCTAAATCAGGAAGCGGAGTGTTCATAGTAGTAATCACTATTCCTTTTTTTATAGCTTCATTAATGATTGGTCTCATTGCTGCATCACCAGGAAAACCATAAATTGCGATTCCGTCTGGTTGAAGAGCTACTGCTTCTTTAAATTGTTTTATCATTATTTCTGAGTTCCATTGAGACCAGTAATAATCAACTTTACAACCTGTATGCTCTGCAGCTGCAACCGCACCATTATAAACTATTGTTCCAAATGGTCCACCCTCAGGTCCACCTGGAAAAAAGATAAATTTTTTATCGCACTTATAATCATTTGCAAATGCTGAAGTTGATGCAAGAGCAAAAAAAAGTGCTACCGTCGCTAGTATTTTTTTCATTTTTTCTCCATTAGATTATTTATTTTTATTCATTACTCTATGTAATAAATAAATTTTTATCAAACTTAAAAAGAAATAATTTTTAGTATTTATACTATGAAAATCACACTATGATTGTGTTGTTATTTATTAAAAAAACCTATTTTATAATTTTAAATTAATAAAAATATGATAAATTATTGTTATGGATGTGGATATAAACAAGTGGTTTAGATGTGAGGTAGATAAAAAAGAATTTAAAGAACTTTGCAAAAAATCTGACTGGCAAGGCTTTAAGCACATGTTAATATATTTTTCTTCTTTAGTATTTTTTGGTTATTTAGCCTATGCTACATGGGGTACATGGTGGTCTTTATTGTTCTTCCTAATTTATGGAAATATATGGGGATGTAGTGATGCCTTGTGGCATGAAACTGGACATAGAACAGCTTTTAAATCTAAATTTTGGAATGATTTTTTTTATTACATAGCTAGCTTTATGGATAATTTTGAGCCAATCAGATGGAGATATTCGCATTACCATCATCACACCTACACAAGTTTTAGTGATCCAGTTGATTTTGAATTAGCCGTTAAAAAACCAACTGACCTTTTAGTTTTCTTTTCTCATTTCATTCCTTTTTCAGGTTTTGTTTTTTTTAAAAATTCTCTTCAATGGGAAACCATAAAACATGCATTTGGAGTAACGACAGAAGTAATGAAAGTGTGTATTCCTGAAAATGATAGATCTAAATGTAGATGGTCAGCAAGAAGCCATGTATTTATTTGGCTAGCAACAATATTCTGCTCAGTATATTTTCAGTCTTGGTTGCCAGTATTATTTATTGTTCTTCCAAATTTCTATGGAAAAACATTAGTTATGTTGATGGGGCTTACCCAGCATGCAGGTTTACAAGAAGATGTAAAAGATCATCGCTTATCAACAAGAACAGTTTATCTAAATCCTATTTTTAGTTTTTTATATTGGAATATGGAATACCATGTTGAGCATCACATGTTTCCTCAGGTTCCATCCTATAATTTAAAAAGATTACACGTATTAATTAAAGACCAAACACCAGCTGCAAGAAAAGGATTATGGGGTGCATATAAAGAGATTGTTCCAGCATTATTTAAACAGGCCAAAGATCCAGATTATAAAATACCTTTAACAGTTCCAGGTTAAGTACTCATGAATATTTTAGATATTCACTTATATTTTTAATAGATGAATAAAACAAAAAAAATATTAATTCTTGGTGGTGGTCAGGCTGCAGCCTATGCTGCAAAAGAAATTAGATTAATTGATAAGAATTCAGATGTAACTATTATTAGTGATGAAAAATATTTACCCTATGAAAAACCACCCTTATCTAAAGATTATATTTTAGATAAAGTTACATTTGATGATCTTCTTTTTTTTTCAGAAAATTTCTATAAAGAAAATAATATTAAATTCAAAGGTAGCACAAAAATAACCAAGGTTGATTTTGATAACAAAAAAATTACCAGCTCATTAAATACCTATGAGTATGATAGACTTTTAATTACTACTGGTTGCTCAAACAGACACTTAAAAATAAATGGAGAAATAGTTTTACCTGAAGAAAATATAATCTATTTAAGAAACTTTGAAGAAAGCAATAATTTAAAAAATAAAATTAATAAAGCAAAGAGTATCACAATTATTGGAGGTGGTTTTATAGGTTTAGAAATTGCTTCATCAGCATTACAAAAAGGGAAGAATGTTACAATCCTAGAAAAAGGAGAACAGTTGATGGGAAGAGTAATCCCAAAACAAATAGCTGATTTAATTCTAGAAAAACATGAATCTGAAGGCACGAAAATAAACTTAAATACTCAAATTAAAAATATTAAAAAATATAATAAAACATTTAAAATTTATCTTAATACTAATCAAATTTTAACCTCAGATTTAATCATTATAGGTGTCGGCTCCTTACCTAACACTGATATTTTTAACAATACATCTTTAAAAATCGATAATGGAATTGTCACTGATGAATTTTCCTCAACATCAATAGACGATGTTTATGCTGCAGGTGATGTATCAAATTTTTATCATCCCTTTTACCAGGGACATATGCGTCTTGAGTCTTTCAAGCATGCACAAAATCATGGTATAAGTGCAGGTAAAAATATTGCAGGATTAAAAAATTCTTATAATGCAATACCATGGATGTGGTCTGACCAGTTTAATTTAAATTTACAACTCACAGGGATATGTAATGATTACGATTCTTTAGCACAAAGAGGTTCATCACTTGAGGAAGGTATTATATATTTTTTTCTCAAAAATAGAAAAATAATGGGTGCTTGCGGATTAGGGGTAGGAGGAAAAATAGGTAGAGATATTCGTCTAGCTGGAAAACTTTCTGAAAAAAAAATCAAAGTAACAAAACAATTGCTATCTGATAAAAAAAATAAATTAAACAAAATTTAATTTATATTAATAATAATCATATAAAGAATCAGAATTTTTCTTATTGATATTTTTCAATAAAATTTTCTTATTTTTTTCTTCCCACTTGTACATATTGTCCACTAAGGGCTTGAATAAAAGACCAAAGATTGTGATGCTATATTCAACTTTTTTTGGAAATCCTTTAAATTCTTTTTTTTTAATAAGTTTATCTTTTTCTAATTGTTTCAGTAGTTTTGCTAATAGTTGTTGATTAATATGTAATAAGCTACTTTTAATTTTTCCAAAACGCATTCTATTTTGTGTTAAATAAAAAATAATTTCAAACTTAAATCTATTATCTAAAAGATTGAGGGTGTTCTTGAGAGGATAAAAATTTTTTTTTTGCGACATAATGTACTATAGTATGATTTTCATATAATATCATTTAAAATTTTATTTTACTAAAAAAAAATGTATAAAATTTATATTAAAAAATACTAACTGAATTAAATTATATGGTAAATGAAAACGAAAATTGGCAACATGTTGGTGAAACAAATAATATGGATGTTGAAGATATTCTTAGGTTTGATCATGGTGATAAAACTTACTGCATCTACAAGCTTGAAGATGGATTCTATGCTACTGATGGAGTTTGCACGCATGAAGCAGTTCACTTAGAAGATGGCATAGTTATGGATGGAGAAATTGAATGTCCAATGCATCAAGGTATATTTAATATTAAATCTGGAGAAGCTATAAGCCCTCCTGCTTGTAAGGATTTAAAAACTTATCCAATTAAAGTTGAAAATGATAAGGTTTATATTAAGATATCTTAACTATAATTAGGAAGTATTAATGAGCAGAAAAAAACTAACAGTTCACGATTATTTACAGTGTAAGGGTAAAAGACAATTAAGTGTAATGTTTGTTCATAATGCTTATGAAGCTGCAGCTGCAGAAGAAGCAGGTATTGATATGATTTGCACTTCTCATGACGCTCCTCAATATGGAATTTATAATTCATTCGATGAATTAAAAAGAATTCGGGAAGCCGCTCCAACATGCTTTATGCAATCAGGTGGTGCCGTACGAATAGCATCAGAATATGAGGCGATGAAATTGTCTCATAAGTATTTAGATGTAGGAGCTGATGTTGTGTACGGAGGTAATTGGAGCTATAAATGGATCAGAGCTTTAAGAGATGAATTTATTCCTATTAACAGTCATGTTGGTTTAGTTCCAGGTATTGCTACATGGATAGGTGGTTTTAAAGCTCAAGGTAAAACAGCTGATACAGCTATGAAAGTTTTGCAAAACACAATAGAATTACAAGAAGCTGGTGTCATTGGTGTAGAATTGGAAGTTGTTCCTCCTAAAGTTGCTGAGGTAATATCTAAAAAAGTAGATATTATGACCCTGTCCATGGGAAGTGGTTCAGGATGTGATGGGCAGTATTTATTTGCTAATGATGTATTGGGCTATACTGAGGGCCATACACCTAGACATGCAAGAATTTATAGAGATTTCAAAAAAGAATTTGCTAAACTTCAAGCTGAAAGAATTAATGCTTTTAAGGAATTTCATGAAGATACTATTAATAAAAATTTTAATGATCCTAAAATTACAGTTGGTATTGATGATAAAGAATTTGAAAACTTTTTAAAACTATCAGAAAAATTATAAATATATGTTTGCTGGAGAAGTTGATCTAAATAATTGGTACAAGCCCAAAATTGATAAAAAAATTCTCAAAGATCTATCTAAAAGATCAGATGCCAAAGGTATTGTGGATATATCTATATTTTGTATAGCGTTACTATTTTCAGGATATCTTTGCTTTATTTCATGGGGTACTTGGTGGTCTATTCCAGCTTTATTGCTTTATGGTAATATTTTTTATTGCAAGATTATAAGTGTACACCATGAAACAAATCATGAAACATATTTTAAATCAAGACGATTAAATAAACTTTTTTATGAGATCACATCTTTTCTTGGTGGTTTTGAGTCTGTTAGATGGAAATGGAGTCATTTTCACCACCACACGTATACAATTTTTACTCATAAAGAAACTTATGATTATGAAAATAACAGCCCCAGACCAACAGAGCCAATAAGATTTTTTTTAAATTTCTTACCTTTGGGCCCATTACTTAATATTCAAAAAGTAATGCATTTTACTCATTTTGAAATTATTAAACACTCATTGGGTATTATTTCTGCAGTTGTAAAAACTACTGTTCCTGAAAATGAAATTAAAAAAGTTGTAAATATGTCTCGTATATATGTTCTTCTGTGGTTATTGGTTGTTGCTATTTCAATCTACCTACAATCGTGGCTTCCTGTAATTATGATAATTTTACCTCCATTTTTTGGTAATACTATTTTAATGATCTGCGCCATGACTCAACATGCTGGTTTAGCTGATAATATTAAAGATCATCGTAAAAGTACTCGTACTGTAATAATGAATCCATTTTTTAGTTTTTTATACTCACACATGGAATATCATATTGAGCATCATATCTTCCCAAAAATTCCATGTCACAATTTAAAAAAATTTCACAAGGAAGTAAAAAATCAAATGCCAAAACCCTATAAAAATTTATTTCAGGCATATAGATCTATTATTCCAGCTATTTTAAAACAATCCAAAGACAAGGATTATTTCATAGATGTTGAAGTTCCAGATGTAAACAATTAATCAATGACAAAAAAAATTACTGTAAAAGATTTAAAAAATTTAAAGGGAAAAAAACAACTCACTTTAATACTTGTAAAAAATAAAGAAGAAGCGCTTGCAGCTAATCAAGTGGGAATTGAAATGATAGGCACAGGAGCTAGTGGAAAATATAACAATCCACATGATCATGCTAGTTTTGAAGAAGTATTAAATATTCGAAAAGCAGCACCTAATGCTTTTATGCATTACGGAGCTCCAGATACTCTTTGGCCAACACTTGATGAAGCAAAAAAATTAGCATTTAAAATGTTAGAGCATGATTTTGATATGTTCTATTGTCACCGAATTGAAATTTTAAAATCGTTATACGAAGAAGGTATTCCATGTTTAGGTCATGTAGGGCTAATTCCTCAACGAACAACTTGGACTGGTGGATTTAAAGCTGTAGGAAAAAACTCTGATGATGCTCTTAAAGTTTATGAAGACTGTCTAAGATTTCAAGATGCTGGTGCTGTTGCAATTGAAATGGAATGTGTGCCACATCAAGTTGCTTCAGCAATTTCAAAAAAAATTGATACAACAATTCTTTCATTGGGAAGTGGTTCAGGTTGTGATGTTCAATATCTATTTGCCTGTGACATTTTAGGAACAACAACTGGCCATGTGCCTAGACATGCAAAATCTTATAGAAATTTTTCACAAGAATTTAAGAGATTACAAGAAGAAAGAGTGGATGCTTTTCAAGAATTTTATAATGATGTTCAGGAAGGGATTTTTCCAGATGACAAAAATATTGTTGAAATCGATGAAAAAGAATTAGATACTTTTTTAAACAATTTAGAAAAAAAAAGTTAGCAGATGAGTGAAGATAAATTAAACGATGAAAATTTTGGCACTAGAAATAAAAGAGGTCATTGGAAGCCTTTTGGAACTATAGCTGTTAATCCACCCTATGTAATTCCATTTAAACCCATAAAATTATTTAAGTACTATTTTAAATATCCAGGCATGATGTTTCCATGGACATTTATTTTTGGATTAATAACAATTTTAACATATTTTTTTCTTACGCCTTCATTAGAAACAATGAAAACATTGGAAGTAAGCTGGATAGCGTTTATATTTTTTAGAAATGCAGGTATTATATTACTTTGGACTGGGTTTTTTCACTTACGACTAAAGAATCAAGGAACTTCTTTTAAATACAATCCAAGACCTTTAGAAGAAAATAATCCAACATTTTTGTTTAACAACCAAACAAAGGATAATCTATTTTATACTTTTTGTAGTGCAATACCTTTGTGGACAGCTTATGAAGTTATTACTTTCTGGGCATTCGCAAATCAAATAATTCCATATGTTAGTTGGGAAATGTACCCAGTATATTGTTGTATTTTGTTCTTTCTTGTACCTTTTATTAGAGATGCACATTTTTATTTAACACATAGATTATTGCACTGGGGTCCATTGTATAGAATTTCACACAAAGTACATCATCGAAACACTAATACAGGTGCTTGGTCTGGTCTGTCTATGCATCCAATAGAGCATATACTTTATTTTTCAGGTGTTCTTATTCATTGGATCATACCATCACATCCCCTAGTAGCAATGTATCATGTCTTTCATGCAGGACTAGCGCCAACACCAGGTCATACAGGTTACGAAAAAATGACTTTTAAAAATGGTGCATCACTTCCAACAGGAGATTATAACCATTATGTGCATCATAAATATTTTGAATGCAATTATTCAGGGGGCAACACTAGTTTTTTAGATAAGCTAATGGGCACCTTTCATGATGGGTCTGAAGAAGCAACAAAAGAAGTAATGGCGCGAATTAAAGATAAAGCACACTATTTATAATATTTGAAAAGTTATAAAAAAGTTGAGCTATTATTTAAATTAAATTTAATAATATTTATTCTTTTAGTGTGAACTTGATGGTAACCATAAATTAATTCCACCATCTTTGGCTTTTTTATTAATTAATGATAATTCTTTTTTGGAAAAACTTAAATTTTTTAAGCTTTCCACATTTTCTTTTAATTGCTTTAAATTTCTCACACCAATTAATGCTGTAGTAACCGCTTTATTATTTAATGTCCATGCAAGGGCCATTTGAGATAATGATTGGCCTCTTTTTTTTGCAATTGAATTTAATTCATTAATCATTTTAATATTTTTTTTTGTTATTAAACTTTTTTCTAATGACGTAATTTTTTGATTTGCTCTAGAGATTTTTGGTATTCCTTTTAGATATTTTTCAGAAAGCATTCCTTGTGCTAAAGGGGAAAATGCAATGCAACCAATTCCTTTTTTTAAAAGTGTTTTAGTTAAATCTTTTTCAATCCATCTATTTATTAGTGAATATGATGGTTGATGAATTAGAATTTTTATATTTCGTGATTTTAAAATTTCAAACATTTGATTGGTTTTTTTTGAAGAATAAGAAGAAACACCTATGTACTGTGCTTTTCCAGATCTATAAATACTTTCAAGTGCATCTGCCGTTTCTTCAAGTGGCGTATTAGGATCAAATCTATGTGAATAAAAAATATCTACATAATCTAATTGCATTCTTTTAAGACTTTGATCACAACTAGCAATGACATGTTTTTTTGATCCCCATTCTCCATATGGACCTTCCCACATATCATACCCAGCTTTTGAAGAAATAATAAGCTCATCTCTATACTTTTTTAGATCACTCTTCATTACTTTGCCAAAGTTTGTCTCTGCACTTCCGTATGGCGGACCATAATTATTTGCCAGGTCGAAATGAGTAATTCCTAAATCAAATGCTTTAAATAAAACTTTTTTAGATTCTGGATTGATAGTTTTTCCTCCAAAATTGTGCCAAAGACCCAAGCTTATTAAAGGAAGTTTAAGACCGCTAGAGCCACAATTTCTATATTGCATCTCATCATATCTTTTATGGTTTGCTTTATATGTCATTTAATATTCTGCTACTTCTTTTAATAAAGGCATTGAGCTAGCAGCACCTAACCTAGTAGTTGATATACCGCCCACTTTATTTGCAAAAATTATTGCATCTTTATAATTAGAATCTTTAGCAAGTGCTACAGCTAGTGCTCCATTAAATGCATCACCAGCTCCAGTTGTGTCAATAACTTGATCTTTCAAACTTAATGCATCTATAAAATGTTTTTCTTCCTTATTTTCAAAATAAACTCCTTTTGCACCTAAGGTAATAATAATATTCTTAACACCCATACTTAAGAATTCTTTTGCAGCATTTTGAATATCTTCTTTTGTCTCAATTTTTTTATTAAGATAAAACTCTGCTTCTGTCTCATTTGGTGTGAAAAAATCTAGTAATGAAAAATCTTCTTTTTGTATTTTTCTTGCTGGTGCTGGATTTAAAATTGTAAGACAATTATTTTCTTTGGCTTTTTTTAAAGCATACATTGTCGTTAAATCTGGGGTCTCCATTTGTGTTAAAAATATCTTTGAATCTTTTATTACATCTAAATTTTTATCAATATCTATATTTTGTAAATGCCCAGCGGCACCTGCAACAATATTAATTGCATTGTGTCCATTTTCATCAATCATTATTCCTGCAACACCAGTAGAAAGACTTGGGTCTTGTATTACAGATTCTGTATTCACTCCTGCTTCTTTATATAAAGAGAGTGCCATTTCAGCATGACTATCTTTACCAATTTTAGTTATAAACTTAACATTACCTTCTAATCTTGCGGCTGCAATTGCTTGGTTTGAGCCCTTTCCACCTGGTCCAACCAAATGATTGTTTCCTAGAACTGTCTCACCTCTAGTAGGTATTTTATTTCCAAAAAAACAAAGATCAGCAACAAATACACCAAAAATACTAATTGAATTCATTACTTTTCAAGAACCCAAACGCTTCCATCTGGTTTAATTACACCTTTGGTTAATATAAAACATCCAAATGGTCTAGCGTCTGTTGTTGTAACAATTGCATAAGACTTTTTTGCTTCTGCATAAAAAGATTGTCTCTCAATAGATCCTACTTTCCAGCTTTCACCCGAAACATCTTTAACTGCTTGAATAAATTCTTTATGAGTTTCTGTTAATTCATTAGGATTGTCATCAACTTCCATTCTATTGGCTGCAGTTCCACCTTGAGATACAATAAAACTATCTAAAGGAAACACAGAAAGGATTGCTTTTGCTGCATCTTTAATATTTACACCATCTAATCTTATGACATTTTTATTCATAGAGTTTGCAGGAAAATTTGCATCTGCTAAAACTAATTTATCTCCATGACCCATAGTACGAAGTGTAAATAAAAGTTCTGGGCTTAGAATGGGATCAATTTTTATTAACATGAGAATATTATATTACATAAAAAAAAAGGGTGGAATAAAAATTCCACCCTTTGATCTTAAAATTTAATCTAAAGACTATTTAAAGTCGTTAGCATTTTTTGTAGTAACTAATTGAGTTCCAGTATCGATATTTGCATCGATTTTTTCACCATTAGCTAATGCAAGTGCATATTTAACACCATAAGCACCCATATTATAAGAGAACTGTGCAATAGTTGCAGTTAACTTACCAGCTAGAATACTAGTGGCTGCATCTGGTGTAGCATCAAATCCAACTACTACGACATCATTCATTCCAGCATCTTCAAGAGCTTGGATAGCACCTAATGCCATATTATCATTAGATCCAAAGATAGCTTTAATGTTAGGATTTTTTACAAGAATAGACTCTGTAACAGATCTTGCTTTTGCAGTATCCCATTCAGCTGTTTGAGTAGCAACAATATTTAAACCACAAGCTTTCAAACCTTTGATTGCACCATCTCTTCTAAGAAGAGCTGTTGATTGAGATTCCATTCCAGTCAAAATTGCAACGTCAGAACCTTTTGGAGTTTTATCACAAATAAAATTAGCAGCTAACTCAGCTCCATTTTTATTATTTGTTCCAATGAAAGTTACTCCTTCATTGATTCCTTGTGTATCAACAAATACAACTGGAACTCCACTTTTGATTGCATCATCAACGATTGGAGCAAAAGCATTTGGGTCAGCTGGTGCAAGAGCCATTGCATCAACACCTTTTGCAAGTTGATCTTCTACTTGGTTAATTTGCGATTGAACATCACCTTCTTGAGGTGGTGCTATAAGAACTAACTTAACTCCTAATTTTTTAGCTTCATCTTTAGCTCCTTGTTCAACAGAAGCCCAAAAAGCATTTCCTGAACCAGGGCCTTTAATGCTAAATAAGATAGTTTTTGCGTGACCATCAGCAAACGAATTCGCTACCGTGATACTTAGTACTAAAAATAATGATGTAATAAATACACCAATTTTTTTCATTATATTCATAGTTTATCTTCCTCTTTTGTTTTTAAAAAATTAAGTGAATATTATTTAATAATAATATTCAACATTTAAATGAACTTCTTTTTTAATACTTAAATTTAATAGTTATTAATAATTGACAATTTTTATAAAAAAAATCAACCTTAGGGAGAATTTAAATGAGAATTATTTTCTTGTTCCTAAATCTTTTCTTAAGACATCTAGATATACTGCAAGAACAATAATTGTTCCTATTAATACTTGTTGCCAGAATGAACTTACATCCATTAGATTTAATCCATTTCTTAATAATCCCATAATCATCACACCAGCAAAAACTCCTAATACTGTCCCTCTACCTCCAAAGAAGCTTGCTCCACCAATAATGCATGCAGCTATTGCGTCTAGCTCTGCATTTAAACCTGCGTTAGGATATCCAGAATCTGTTCTACCAGCTAAGATTAAAGCTCCAAATCCAGCTAATAATCCACACAAAGAATATACAATTACTAAAATTTTATTAACATTTATTCCTGCTGCTCTAGCAGCATTTGGATTACCACCAATAGCATAAATCCATTTTCCAGTTCTGGTATGATTTAAAAATACCCACATAAGAAAAAATACTACAGCAATTAAAATTACACTGACTGGTAAGTATTGAGATTTTTCCAAGCCTAACCACGTAAGATCAATTCTTCCATTACCCAATAGTCTTACCTCTTCTGTAAAGCCACTAATAGGAACACCTCCTGATATTAGATTACCTGTGCCTCTAAATATATAAAGCGTACCTAAAGTCATTATAAATGGATGAGGCATGCGGAGCACCGTAATTCCAAAACCGTTAACCATTCCACATAAAGCGCCCATAAATATAGGAATTAAAATAACAACATACCAGGCGGCTCCAGCTTTTGAGGTTATTGCAAGAACCATCAAAGACAACATCATTATTGACCCTACTGATAAATCAATTCCAGCAGTAACAATTACAATAAAAACTCCTAAAGCAAGCATTGATTGCCATGAAATTTGTTTGAATACATTGGTAATGTTTCTCCAGGATAGAAAAACTTCAGGCTGCATTATATGAAGTGCAATGATCATTATTAAAAGTAATATTAAAATTCCATACTTATCAAAGTAAGGAATTGCTTTTAAAAATAAGCTATCTTTTTTAACTTCTTTTTTATTATCCATATTTATTTTTTTCCCATGATCCAACCGATAACTTCATCTCTAGAAGTTTTTGATAATTCAGCCTCAGCAAAATTTGTTCCCTGAAAAAGAGCTGTTACTCGATCACAAACTGCAAAGATATCATCCATTCTGTGACTTATAATAATTACACTTACTCCTATTTTTTTTAACCCATTAATAAGATCTAAGACCTTACCAACTTCTTTAATTGCCAATGCGGCAGTTGGTTCATCCATAATTACAAGTTTTGAATTGAATGCGGTGGCTCTCGCGATAGCTATAGCTTGTCTTTGACCACCTGATAATTCTTCAACTTTTTGATCTGCACTTTTTACATGAATCTTTAACTTATCCAAATGTGCTTCTGACATTTCTTTTATTTTTTTATAATCTAAAAATTTTAAAAAACCTAAGTTTTTAGTTGGTTCACGGCCAAGAAAAATATTTTCTCCAATTGGCAAATTTCCAGCTAAAGCTAAATCTTGATAAACCATTTCTAAACCTAAATTTTGTGAGTCTCTTGGGCTTTCTAGAACTTCTTTATTTCCATTAAAATAAAGTTCTCCTTTGCTAGGCTTGTAAAGACCAGAAAGAACTTTCATTAGTGTTGTTTTTCCAGCCCCATTATCACCTACTACCCCTAAACATTCTCCTTCTTGAACACTTAGATTGACATTTTCTAAAGCTGTAATTGTTCCAAAGTATTTACTAATACCTTTTGCTTCTAGAATTGTTTTTTTTGAAGATAGCATTTGAGCAACTTAAAAAGAAAATTAATTAATTGCAACTGGTTTTGATGCTAATAAACTTACAGTTTTGGGTTGAGCAGATTTACAAAATTTCGGTTGTAAATTTTTAGAAATTAAATTCATATCCTTTAAGACTATATTGCCCATGTTAAAGAAGGCAGACTCTAAGGCGCCTGCTCTATGTGCAGAAAATAAGATATTTTTTACTCTTCTTATTGGATCATTTTTTTTTACAGGTTCCTCAGGAAATACATCAGTTGCTACAAATAAATCACCTTTTTTAACTCGTTTAATTAAATCCTTGAAATTTACAACCGCTGCTCTGCTCATTAAAATAAATAAGGAGTTAGATTTCATTTTATTCAATAACTTTTTATCTATCAAATTTTTATTTTTTGTAGTTACAGCTGCCAAGACATAGATAATTTCACAATTTTTAAACATCTGGTTTAAATTTATTGGATTAAATCCTAACTTTTTAATTTTTTTTTGAGGTATCCATGGATCATATACATTTATGTCTTTAGTAAATGGCAACAACATTGGGTACAAAGATTTAGCTAAATCTCCAAATCCCAATAATCCTATTTTTTTTTCTGATAGTAATGAGGCATTTAGATTGCTTTCTAAGCCATATGTTTCTTTTCTTTTGATAAAATCTGAGTGAGCAGTATGGATATTTCGTAATAAAGATAGAGTCATTCCCAAAGCAAGTTCTGCAACTGGTTTTGAAAATACAGGAGATGTTGCTATTACGTGTATACCTTTTTTAAAACAATAATCATAATCCATATTATCCATGAAATTACTTTCAACATTAATAATAGCTTTAAGTTTCTTTGCTTTAGATAAAAGTTTTTTATCTAAATTTGGCTGACCCATTATAAATGTAGCTTTATGAATATTATTTTCATAAAATTTTTTTTTATTAATTTTTGGGGCAGTTATTGTTTTGTATTTAGATTTTAATTCTTTAAGTTTTTTTTTTGTAAAAATAAGATCAAGTGTTCTTGGATAGGGATCTGTTATAACTATTTGTTTAGACATAAGTTATTTTTTTAAAAATTAATTTATAATTTTTTTTATTTCTTTCAAAGTAAAAGCTTGTGGTTTTTTGCAAGTAGTTTTAATTGATTGCACTATTCCAGTTTTGCAAGCCTTCATAGTAGATTGAATAATATCTAAGACATGTAAAGAAAGTTCTCCGTTGCATTTATTGACTTTTTTATTTTCTATTGAATAAGCCATCTCTGCTAAACCAGCTCCTCTATAATTAGCATTTGTTGCAGACTCATTTGCTCTCGAACTTTGTGATCTAATATTAATTTTACCTAAGGGCATTTTATTGGTCTTATATTCACTCCATGTATCTCCCAGATTTTTACAAACAAAAACTGAGCCACCAAACATGTTAGGATCTGGAACAATCATTGAGCCCTTATCACCATAAAGTTCTATATGATTTCTTTGATGGGCAATGACATCAAATGAAAGTGTTAATCTAATTACTGTTCCATTTTGAAAAGTAATTGTAGATAGATATGTTGTTGGACATTCAACTTTAAATTTTTTATTTTTTCTTGGACCTATTCCAATGGTTCTTCTCTTAACTCCATTAACAATGCTACCTGTTACTTTTTTTGCAGGTCCTATTAAATTTACTAACGCTGTTAGATAATAAGGACCCATATCTATTACAGGGCCACCTTCTTTTTTTGCAAACCATGGTTCTGGGTTCGGATGGTAAGACTGAACTCCTGGAAAAGCAAAAATAGCGTTTCCTAAATTGATTTTTCCAATCATTTTTTTATCTATTAATTCTTTTGATTTTTGAATACCCCCACCCAAGAAAGTGTCCGGAGCATTACCTATGTAAAGCTTCTTCTTTTTTGAAAGTTTTAATAACTCTTGCCCGTCTTTAAAATTAATTGCTAAAGGTTTTTCAGAATAAACATGTTTTCCATTAGTAAGAGCTTGTTTTGCTACTTGGTAGTGAGCTTTAGGTATGGTTAAATTTAGAATTATTTCTATTTCCTTATCTTCTAATAGTTTTTTTACAGTTGTAGCTTTAATCTTATTAATTTGAGCACATTTTTTTGCATTAATTAGGTTTATATCCGCACACTTAACTATTTTTATATTATTAAAATATTTTTCAGCTCTAAAATATGTCTCAGAAATATGCCCACACCCAATTAATCCAACTTTAAAAATTTTATTCATAAAGTTATCTAAACACCTTGTCTTTGTTTAGATTTGCCTTCTTTATAAAGTTTTAAAGCTTCTTTATTTTCTTCCGTAGTAGGAATTTCTAATGTTGGACTATCCCAAAAAGATGATCCCTCTAACCACTGATACGGTTGTGTTTTAATTGAAATTACATATGTCACATCTGATTTTTTTGCTCTTTTAAAGGCTTCTTCTAAATCTGAAATTGAACTTACTTCTTCTGATTTGGCACCCATACTTTCAGCATGTTTGGCAAAATTAACCCCTACTAAACCAGGTGTGTTTGAACTTTTAAGTAAATTATTAAACTCTTTACCACCTTTAAATAATTGAAGTCTATTAATCACAGCAAAACCGCCGTTATCACAAACAATTATAATAAGTTTATTCTTAGTGATGACTGAAGAGTAAATATCAGAATTATTTAGCAAGTATGAACCGTCTCCGATAAATGAAATTACTTCTTTATCTGGATTTGCCATCTTAATACCAAGTGCACCAGATATTTCATAACTCATACAACTAAAGCCCCACTCTGTTTCATGGGTATTTAGCTCTCTGGGTCTCCAGACTTGAATAACCTCTCCAACTAAACCTCCAGCAGCAGTAACCGCAATATCTGATGGATCAGAATTTCTATATACAGCGCCAACAACTTGAACATAACTAGGCACCTCCTGATTTGTTGGAGCACTTTCTTTGTCTACATGTTCATTCCAAGATTTAAGTTCAGCTTGAGATTTTTTATTCCACTCTTCACCTGCTTTCCAGTCACCTAGTGCTAATGAAAGTTCGTTTAAAGATGCTTTAGCATCACCCACTACTGCCTGGGCTAAATGTTTATTTGCATCAAATCTTGAAACATTAATTGAAACAAGTTTAAAATCTTCATTTTCAAAATTCGCCCATGAGCCTGTTGTAAAGTCTGCAAGTTTAGTTCCAACTGCTATTGCAAGGTCCGTTTGTTTTGCAAGTGAATTCGTATTTTTTCCACCTAAGCCACCAATTTGACCAGCATAGTGAGTGTGATCTCTTTTCATTGTTGAGTATCCCATAACAGTTTGGGTAACCGGGATATTGTGTTTAATTGCAAACTTACTTAATTCTTCCATTGCATCAGAGTAAAAAACTCCTCCACCAGATATAAGTATTGGTTTTTTTGATGATTTAATTTTTTCAGCTGCTTCTTTTATTTGAAATTCATCAGGTCTAGGTCTTCTAATTGCATGAATTTTTTCTTTAAAGAAATCTTCTGGATAATCAAAAGTTTGTCCCTGAATATCTTGACTTAAAGATATACAAGCTGGACCACAATCTGCAGGATCCAACATGGTTTGTACTGCTGCTGGAAATGATTGGATTATTTGTTCTGGTCTTGTTATTCTGTCAAAGTATCTTGTTACGGGTTTAAAAGCATCATTTGCTGTAATACCTGGGTTATTAAAATGCTCTACTTGCTGTAACACAGGATCCGGTAACCTATTCGCATATGTGTCTCCTGGTAAAAATAATATAGGAAGTCTATTACTCATAGCAACTCCTGCTGCTGTAACCATGTTTGTTGCACCTGGTCCTACTGATGATGTTGCTACAAAAATTTGTTGTCTTCTTTTTGCCCTAGCATAACCTATGCCTGTTAAAGCCATGTTTTGTTCATGATGACCTCTATATGTAGGAAGATCTTTTTGATTTTCCTCTAAAGCTTGACCTAAGCAAGCTACATTTCCATGGCCAAAAATTCCAAATACACCTGGGAACAAAGGTTCTTTTTTCCCATTAATTAATATTTTTTGAGCGATTAAATATTTAACGACTGCATGAGCACAAGTAAGTTTAATTTTTTTCATTTATAAGTTTAGTCTTTTAATAAGTATAATTAGTATATATATTTATATTTATAATTTAAAAAACCACATTAAGTAAACTTAAAAATAAATATTTATGTATAGCAAATTTGGACAATTCATTGATGGAAAATGGCATCAAGCAGAAAAAAAAGAAACTTACGATGTTATTAACCCAGCTACTGAAGAGGTAATTGGAAAAGCCTCAAAAGCATCTTCGGTAGATGTACAAAAAGCATTAAAATCTGCAGAAAAAGGTTTGGAAGTTTGGAAAAATACTGCACCTTGGCAAAGATCCTACGTGCTTAGAAAAATTGCAGACTTAATGAGAGAGAAAAAAGATATTCTTGCGAAATGGTTAACTCTTGAAGTTGGAAAACCACTTGCTGAAGGTGTTGGAGAAGTTGGTGGTGGAGCTGATATTTTTGAATGGAACGCTGAAGAAACAAAAAGAATTTATGGACAAACACAACAAAGTAGATTTCCTGATACTAGAGTGCATGTTTACTATCAGCCAGTAGGTGTGGTAGCTGCTTTGATACCTTGGAATTTTCCAATCGTTTTAGCGTCAAGAAAAATTTCAACTGCTTTAGCAGCAGGTTGTTCTGTTATTTGTAAACCAGATACTATTACTCCTGGAACTGTTATGGAATTGGTAAATATTTGTAAAGAAGCTGGTGTTCCTGATGGGGTTATAAATCTTTTGTCTGGTGATCCAGCAGAAATTTCAAATGAATTAATGGACTCTGATATAGTTAAAAAAGTTTCAATTACAGGCTCAACAAGAGTTGGTAAAATAATTTTAAAAAAAGCAGCTGATAAAGTTCAAAGAGTTACAATGGAGTTAAGTGGGCACTCTCCCTTTATAGTATGTGAAGATGTAGATATTAATAAAGTAGCCGATATAGCAATAACTGGTAAATTTAGAAACAATGGTCAAGTTTGTATTTCACCTAATAGATTTTATATTCAAGAAAATAGAAAAGAAGAATTTGTTAGTGCTTTTATGGATAGAGCTAAAAAACTTAAAATTGGGAATGGAATGGATGAAGGTGTTGAATTGGGACCACTATCCACAGCTAAAAGACTGGAGGAAATAGAAAAATTAGTTGAGACCACTAAAAATGAAGGCGCTAAAGTTTTAATGGGTGGAAAAAGACCTTCTGGTTTTAATAAAGGTTACTATTACGAACCAACAATTTTTGATGATGTTAAAGATAATTTCACAATTATGAAAGAAGAACCTTTTGGTCCTCTTGTTCCAATTTTAACTTTTAAAACTTTTGATGAAGTAATTGAAAGGGCTAATGATAATGACTTAGGCTTATGTAGTTATCTCTATACGAACTCAATGGACAAAGCTCATATTGGTTCTGAGAAATTAGAATCCGGATGTGTTGCTGTTAACACAGGGGTAGTTGCACTTGCTGAAGCTCCTTTTGGTGGTATAAAGCAAACTGGTTATGGACGTGAGGGTGGATCTGGTGCTATCAAAGATTACTTAAATGTTAAATATACTCACATGGGTTTAAAGATATAATTATGAGAAAAAATAAAATTAAAGAAATGATGAAGGCAGGCAAACCTGTAATTAATGGATGGTTACAAATTCCAAGCACTGTTTCCGCAGAAGTAATGGCACATCAAGGTTGGGACTCACTTACAATTGACATGCAGCATGGCTTAGTTGACTACACTAATGCATTACCAATGTTACAAACTATATCAACAACAGACGTAACACCACTTGCAAGAGTTAATTGGAATGAACCAGGACAGATAATGAAAATTTTAGATGCCGGTTGTTATGGAATTATATGCCCAATGGTAAGCAACAAAGAAGAGGCGGAAAGATTTGTTCAAGCATGTATGTACCCACCTCATGGTTATAGAAGTTTTGGTCCTGTAAGGGGTTTAATATATGGTGGATCTGATTATGCAAAACATTCAAATGATGAAATGCTTAAACTTGCAATGATTGAAACAAAAGAATCTTTAGAAAAACTTGATGAGATAATGTCAACACCTGGACTTGATGGAATTTATGTTGGTCCAGCTGATTTAAGTTTAGCTATTGGTGAAGAGCCCGGTTTTGATAGACCAGAGGATACAAAGGCTTATTCTGAAATTTTAAGAATATTAGAACATGCAAAGAAAAATAATATTTTTGCTGGAATTCATAATGGTACTCCTGAGTATGCACAAAAAATGATTGATAAAGGATTTAATTTTGTAACAATTGGTGCTGACCAAAGAGCATTAAGTTCTGGTGCAAAAGCTGTAGTTGATAAAATGAAGGGTTCTTCTAAAAAAGATGAATCTAAAGCTTATTAATTAAGATCTTTATACCTCTTTATATAAAAATTCTCTTCTATCTACAAAATCTTCGAATGTTTTTATTGTTACGACTGATGGTAAAATAAATATTGATCTTTTGTCTTCTTGGTTTCTAATTATTCTAAAATATCCTTTTCTAATAGCTGTATCGATATAAACATTTGATGTTAGGTAAGATTTCTCAATAAACTTTAAAAGTTGATTTTTAGTTATTGTTTCATTCTTGTAATAAGCAAGCATGACCATATGCAACATAATCCAATGCTGTGCAGTCAAAGAAAACCATTTAAGTAAATCATTAGACATTCTTCCAGCAAAATCTCCTAATGAAATTTCTGCTATATTTATTCTTTTTTGAATTTCTTTTGTGTAAGGGCTGTTTTTATAAGTAAGTGTAGAAGATTTTTTTTTAATCTTTTTGATCATCTAATTTTTATCTCTAAGTTCTTTGTAGATATTATTAACTCTGTGAACTTCTTTAGCAATATTAAAATAACCTTCATATTCAATATCATTAGGAGTTACATCAAAATGATAATGACCAGCTACATTTTCTTTAGTATAGGAGTGAAAATGTGTGTGCTCACCAGATTCTCTTAAATCAAGATTGCCTCCAGTAGGATCTCCTGTCCAGAGTACGCTATAACCTTGTAGCTCTGGGCCAACAGGCTCATAAAATTGTAAAAAATCTTTTACACATTTCATTTGCTTGGCATCATAGTATTCATGCTTAATATCAGCGTAGTCAGGCTGCACATGTGATTTAATTTGTCCTTTTAAAACTCTAAAAATACCAGCTAAAGCAATATGTTCGTTATCTTTAATTGGTAAATTATCAGTCAAAGCTTTTCTCATTGCTTGAGGAAGAGAACCTTGATCTCCAGATCTACCTTTTATTTTAATTTTTATAACTTTTCCTTTAACGCCATCTGTATAATAAACATTTCCTAACCCACCATGTTTTCTTGCTGTATATTTTTCAGCAATACACTTTTTGTTTGTCCCAACTCTTGCTATGATTGATTTTGATTCAGAAGTAATTAAATTTTCATTAATCACTAGTTCTCCACAATGACCATCCAGGCATGACATTGCACCTGAACCAGCACCTAATGCATAAGATTTTTCAGATCCAATTTTTTTTGAAATTTCTTCATAATCAAATTCAGCACCCAAATGCTTTGGATCATGCATATAGGGCTCTCCACCTACATCTATAATTCTTTCATTTCCACTTATCCCTTCAGCTGGACATCCCCACTCTTTTAAATTAGGACAATCTTGCACTGAAACTTCTACTTGTTGATAATTTTTTATTAATCCGCTCTGAAGTGCTTCTGAAATTTTGTCTAAAGAAATTTCTTTAAAATCTGCTTTTTCAATTTTTAATTGCATTTATTTATTCCTATTTTTTTAAACAATTTTATTTATTATTACTCTTGATGTCTATAAGAATTATATATAATATCTATACCTATCTATAACAATGAAAGAAATTATCAATGATTAATAAAGATTTAAAAGTAGCAGTTCTTGGTGCAGGGGCAATGGGATGTTTATTTGGAGGCCTTTTGGCTGAAAAAGGTTTAGATGTAATTTTAATTGACGTGTGGAAAGAGCATGTTGATGCAATAAATAACAATGGCTTAAAAATGGATGGTCATGGTGGTGATAGATTTATAAAAGTAAAAGCAACAACAGATACTTCTAACTTAGAAAAAGTTGATGTTATAATTGTAATGTGCAAAGCAACAGCCTTAACACCAGCTTTGAATAGCATTAAGAATATTGTTGGAGAAAAAACAGTTTTAATGTCTTTTCAAAATGGAATTGGTCATGAAGCAATTATGCAAGAAATTATTGGTAAAGAAAAAGTCCTTGGAGGCACAACTACCCAAGCGGCAAATATTTTAGGACCTGGTCATATCAAAAATCATGCAGGCTTACCCTCTTGGATTGGAGAGTATGATAAAGGTGGTATGAGCGAAAGAGTAAAAGATGTTGCAGAAACTTTTACGGCTTATGGTTTGGAAACAATCGCATCAGAAAATGTAAAAAAAAGAAAATGGATGAAATTATTTGCATTAACAGCTATTGGGCCATTATCTGCGATTTTTGACCTAAATCATACTGAGCTTTATATAGACAATAAAGAACAACTAACTTCAAGAGCTTTAGGTAAACAAATTATTTTAGAAACAAGAAAAGTTGCTTTAGCTGACGGTGTTGAGGTATCTGAGGATGAATGTTTGGATATGTTTAATAAAATTGTTGATTCAAAACAAACTAATAAATCATCAATGGCATTCGATATTCTTTATAAGAGAAAATCTGAAATTGACTTTATTAGTGGTGCAGTTTCAAAAATTGCTAAAGGTCATGGAATTGAAACACCTTTAAACGATTTAATGTATAAAATGATCAAAATTAAAGAAGGAATGTTTATTTGAATAAATGATTCAATTAACAAAATTGAAAAAACTAGAGAATAATTTTCCAGTCTTAACTGGTGATAAGGCCCTTTCTAAAAAACTATGTGACCAGCTAATTAAAGAGATTCAAGATATGAATTCCTTTGATGATACTATTATGGGTGGAAGAAGTAGGATTAATAAAGGTTCAAAAAATTTTAATAAATATCTAAAAAGGTCTAACGTTTCACAAAAAATTTTCAGACATTTTAATAGTAAAGTTTTTTATAAAAGAATAGAAAAAATATTTTCTCAAAAATTTAAGAAAAGTTCATGGTCCAATGTATTTGTACCAGAAATATTTAATGAAAAAAAATTTACACCAAAAAATAAAGTAACCTCATCTGAATTACAAAAAATATTGGGTAACAGTTATAAAAATCCTAAGGTTAATTTGGATATTGATTTCTCAGTTTCTAAGAGTGGGTATCAACTAAGACCTCATAGAGATGATATTACACGTTTATTTAATTTTTTAATTTATCTAAATGATATACCAAAAAAAAATGGTGGATCTTTAACTCTATATAAAAAAAAGGGTATCAAAGATTTAAGAAAAAGCTTTAGAAGGTTTCCAAATATTAAGGAACTGGATGTAATTAAGGAATTTACCCCAAAAAAAGGGACTATTATATTTTTTCAATCAACTCCTAATTCTTATCATGGTGTAAGAAAATTTAAGGAATTTAGAAACGAAAAGAGGTATTTTATATATGGAAGTTATGCTTTAAATAAACCTGTCATATGGAGCTTTAAGGGCAATAAATATTATCCAAAAATTTCTGATAATAACAAAAAGATGCTCAGCTCTTTTCATGACTCAAATTATTTGATTAAATAGATATTAGATATGAATAAAAATTATAAAACTCTTTTAGAAAAACATGGTTACCTCAAAATTAAGAATATTTTAAATTTTGATTATGATCTTAAGCCAATCTTAAATGATATGGAGTTTGTGATGAATGAATTGATAATGAAATTTGTGTCAAAAAAACTTCATCAAAAAGTTTTGAAATATGATTTTAAAAAAAAATATACCTATATATCTAAATTAAAAATACATGATCTTGATCAATATTTTAATACACGACTACCAAGAGATCATGTAAAAAAAGATAGCAATTATTTTGCAACTAATTCTTTATGGAATTTGATTAATAATAAAAAGATTTTAAATGTTGTTGAAAAAATTTTAGGTCCTGAGGTTTTATCTAATCCAGTTCAAAATACCCGTATCAAGCAACCTGAAAAAAAATTACAAAAAAAATCTATCTTTAATGGTTTAAGCGGTAGAACTCCCTGGCACCAAGATGCTGCGGTGCTATCTAAAAAGGGTCAAAGATTAACAGATATGGTTACAGTCTGGATTCCTTTTACCAGAACAACTATTAAAAATGGTTGTATGATTACAGTAAGTAAATTCAATAAATTAGGACTATTAAATCACATATCAAACTCTAATGGTGAAGTTCAAATCAAAAATAGTGAAATAATAGACAAACATAAACCAATAGCATTAGAAGCTAATGTTGGAGACATTATATTACTACACAAACATTCTGTTCATTGCTCACTACCAAATAAATCTAATAATTTTAGAATTAGTGCAGACTTAAGATATAATAAAGCTGGTCAGCCCTCAGGAAGAGAACCTTTGCCTAGCTTTTATGTAAGAAGTAAAAGTAAAAAAAACTTAAAAATTATTAACTATAAGCAATGGCTAGGTTTATGGGAAAAAGCTAAAAATAAATGTATTCCGAGAAAATATGCCTTTAAATACACAATACCAACATTCAAAGGAACCAAAAAAGATTTAATTAATCTTATTTAGTTTTCTTAATAATCGAAGTATATATTTTTTATGAAAAAAATTTTAATAATCCAAAATATAAATGAAGCAGGCCCTAAATTATTAACAGATCACCCTGATTATGAATTTGAAATAATTGAAGATATTAATGATCCATCTTTAAAAGAAAAAATTATAGATTGTGATGGAGCTTCTTTAAGAACTGCAAAGTTATCTGGTGAAATTATAGATCTTGGAAAAAAACTAAAGATCATTTCAAGGCATGGAGTTGGATATGACAATATTGATTTAGACACATGTAAAAAAAATGACATTACAGTAGCCATAACAGCAACAGCAAATGCAGTAGCGGTTGCTGAACATGTAATGTTTATGCTTCTTAATATTTCCAAAAGAAAAAGTATGTACGATGATTGTGTTAAAAAAGGTAATTTTAATGACAGAAATAAATTGCCAAAAACTATTGAAATATGGGGTAAAAATATCTTAATTGCTGGATTTGGTAGAATAGGTCAATGTTTAATTAAAAGATGTTTGGGTTTTGAAATGAACGTTTTTGTTTACGACCCATTTGTATCCGCAGAAAAAATAGAATCTTTTGGAGGAAAAAAAGTTGATGACTTAAAAGAAGCTGTCAAAACTATGGATGCTATATCATTACACATACCTTTAAATGACGAAACGAAAAACATGATAAACTTAGATTTATTAAAAACCATGAAAAAAAATTGTATAATAATTAATGCTGCTCGTGGTGGTATTATTAATGAAACTGACCTTGATAAGGCTTTAAATGATAACTTAATTTTCGGTGCTGGTCTGGATGTATTTGAAATAGAGCCACCTGAATTAAATAATCTCTTACTTAAAAATGATAAAGTTTTTTTAAGCCCCCACACAGCAGCTTTTACTGAAGAGTGTATGATTAGAATGGGGAAAGAGACAATACAAAATATTATTGATTTTTTTGATGAAAAGTTAGAAAAATCTAAAACTGTAAAATTATAATATAAAAATTAGTTTTGAAAAACTTCTAAGTTACTCTTTTTAAGAGTTCCTGTTAAATATTTATAGCCAATCTTTGCGTATTCAAAAGGATTTGCTTTTGAAGGATCTTGTTCGGCCTCTACTACTAACCATCCTGAGTAATTTTTTTCTTTCAATACATCAAACAAAGGCTTGTAATCAATACACCCATCACCTGGAACTGTAAATGCACCCTCTAAAAATGCCCCTCTAAAACTTAAATCTTCTTTCAAAGATTTTTCTAAAACATTTTTTCTAATATCTTTACAATGCATATGAATTAATTTTTCACTAAAATCATTTAATATTTTTAACGATTCTCCTTGAGCAAATAACATGTGACCAGTATCTAATGTAAGTTTTACACTATCATGTGTGTTTTCAAGCAATCTCACTGTATCTTCTTCAGTTTCTATTACAGTGCCCATATGATGATGGTAAGCAAGTGGCATCCCTTCATCTTCAAGATATTTTCCCATTTCTGAAATTTTTTCATAGTATTTTTTAGACTCTTCAAGATCCATTTGAGGTCTTGTAGATAATTTTCGATTTGGATCTCCTTGGATTGAACCAGAAACTTCAGCAAAAACCATGCAAGGTGAATTACAATCTTTAAAAAGTTTTAACTGTTCTTGAATTAGATTTTTTTCTTCATTAACACTATTTGTTCTTAAATTGGCTCCATACCAACCTGAGCAAAGATTTAGATTAAATTCATTAAGTTTAGGAATTAATTCTTCTGATTTTTTTGGAAATTTACCACCAGACTCAATTCCAATAAATCCTGCCTGACTAGCTTCAGACAAACATTGTTCTAAAGAAGTATCACCTCCCAATTCAGGCATATCATCGTTACTCCATGCTATTGGTGCTATTCCTAATTTAACTGTCATAAGGTTATATTATATTAAAATAATATCTTATAAATAGAATATGATGTTTAAGTCATCAAGGAAATTCTTTCTTGATTTTATTTTTCAATTCTGTTCTATATTCTTATGATCAACTTTACTTTAATGGGAGCAGGACGGATTGGAAAAATGCATGCTAAATTTATAGCATTACATCCAAAAGCAAAATTAAAATATGTATATGATGTTAATTCTCAGTTTGCTGAAGAAGTAGCAAAATCAACAGGTTGCTCAATAGCATCTTCTCCAGAAGAAGCTATCAACGCTGACAATATAGATGCAGTTCTTATAGCATCTGCTACTCCAACTCACACTCAATTTATTACAATGGCAGCAAAAGCTGGAAAAGCAATTTTTTGTGAAAAGCCAATTGATTTAGATATCAAAAAAGTAAATGAATGTATGGAAAATATTAAGGGATCAAACGTTCCTATTCAAATTGGTTTTAATAGAAGATTTGATGCCAGTCATGCAAAGGCGCAACAGGCAAAAGTAAAAAAAGAAATTGGTGAATTGGAAATGGTTGTTATTACAAGTAGAGATCCTGAGCCTCCAGGAATTGATTATTTAAAAGCTGCAGGAGGATTTTTTAGAGATACTACTATCCATGATTTTGATTTAACTAGATTTATATTGGGGGATGATCCTGTAGTTCAAATATCTGCATTTGGAGATGCTTTATTTGATAAAAATGCGCAACAGGAAAAAGATCTGGATACTGCTATGTTTATTTTAAAGTCAAAAAATGGAGTTTTAATTCATATAAATAATTCTAGAAGAGCTGTGTATGGTTACGATCAAAGAGTTGAAGTATTTGGTAGTAAAGGAATGGTAATCTCTAATAATCAAACTCCTACTTCTCTAGAAAGATACACAAGTACATCTACAAATGAAAAAGAGCCTATACATTTCTTTTTTATTGAAAGATATGAGCAAGCTTACAGAGATCAATTCAATGAATTTGTAAAATGTGTTGAAGATAAAACAAAACCATTAGTTGGATTTGAAGATGGCAGAAATGCTTTGATAATAGCTAATGCAGCATATCAGTCGTTTGAAAGTGGTAAAGTAATAGATATAAAATTCTAATATGTCCAATAAATATATATCTGATCAATCTAACCAATTTAAAAATAAGATAATAATTGTAACAGGAAGTACTCAAGGAAGTGGAGCTGAGACTGCAAAATTACTAGCAAGCAGAGGTGCTAAGGGAATAACTATTTGTGGAAGAAATAGTGATAAAGGAAATAAAGTAAAATCTGAAATAGAAAGCATGGGTACAGAATGCTTATACGTTCAAGCAGATTTAGAGAAACTTACCGACTGTAAAAAAATAGTTTCTGAGACTGACAAAAAATTTAATACCGTAGATTCTTTTATTAATGTTGCTGCTTTTACCGAGAGAGGAACGATCTTAAGCACAACAGAAGAAAATTATGATAAAAATTTTAATGTAAATGTAAAAGCTCCCCTTTTTATGATGCAAGATGTTATAAAAATAATGATAAGAGATAAAAAAAAAGGAACGATAGCACATATTTTATCAATGGCAGCTTATAGCGGTATGCCTTTTTTAACTGCTTATAGCGCTTCAAAAGCAGCTTTAGCAATAATGATCAAGAACGTTGCTAATTCAGTTTCAGGACACCAAATTAGAGTTAATGGCGTAAACCTAGGTTGGACTGATACTCCAGCAGAAACAACTATACAAAAAAAATTTCATGATGCTGATGACAATTGGCTTAAAGAAGCAGAGGCAAAAGTTCCATTTAAAAGACTTAATAAACCTCTAGATGTTGCAAAAATATTAGCTTTTTTATGTTCAGATGAATCCGGTATTATGACTGGAAGTATTGTTGATTTTGATCAAACAGTTGCTGGATGGCACTCCTATTCAGCTTATGATACTAAAATCTTGGATGATAGTATCTTAGGTGAATAACTATAATTCTTTATATAGTTAGTTAAATGAAAATAATTGATGCACATCAACATTTTTGGGATCCATCTAGAGGAGATTACTCATGGATGCCTCAAGATAATAAAATTTTAAATAGAAAATATGATTTGGAAGATCTTGCTAAAGATTCAAGATCAATTGATTTATACAAAACAGTTTTAGTACAAGCAGCTGCAACTAATGCTGAAACAGAATATATGCTTAATATCGCTGAAAATTCAGATTTAGTTTCTGGAGTTGTGGGATGGGTAAACTTTGAAGATCCGAACCAATTAAAACAGTTAAAGACTTTTGCTAAAAATCCAAAATTTGTAGGTGTGAGACCTATGATACAAGACATCCCTGATGAAAATTGGGTTTTAAACAAAGATTTTGATATTTTTTTTAAAACTATTATAGATCTTGATTTGAGTTTTGATGCACTTGGGTTCCCAATTCATTTAGATAATTTTTATATTATTGCATCTAAGTATCCATCTTTAAGATTTGTAATTGATCATTTAATGAAACCAAAAATTTGCAATAATGATCAAAAAGAATTTGATCATTGGAAGAATGGAATGAGTAAATTTTCTAATTTAGATAATGTTTATTGTAAGTTTTCTGGAATGGTTACTGAGGCTTGTAAAAATTGGACTGAAGATGATTTAAAACTTTATACAAATGAAATTTTCCGAATATTTACAGATAAAAAGATATTATGGGGGTCTGATTGGCCAGTATGTAATTTAAGAACAGACTATATTGGTTGGTTTAACACTGCACAAAATTTAACTAATAATTTGAGTTTAGATCAAAAACAAAATATATTTTATGAGAATGCAATAAAATTTTACAAACTAAAAATTTAAATTATGAAAAAAAATAAAATAAAAGACACAGGCTTAGAAGTTACAGAATTAAGTTTTGGTACATCTTCGTTGGGAAGTATGCCAGACACATACGGTTATGAAGTGCCTGAAGATAGAGCTCAAAAAACTCTAAATAGATTTTTTCAAGGGCCTGTTAATATGCTTGATACGTCAAGAAATTACGCAATGGGTGAAAGTGAAAAAAGAATTGGAAAAGCAATTAAAGAAAATGGAGGATGGCCTAATGGTTTTCTTTTATCTACAAAACTAGACAGAAATATGGACACCTTAGTTCTTGATAAAAATAGAGTTAGAGAGTCGTTAGAAGAAAGTTTAAAAACGTTAAATGTAGACTCTGTTGATATTTTATTTTTACATGATCCAGAATATGCAAAAGACATTACTGATATTACAAAAAAAGATGGAGCAATGGATGAGTTATTTAAAATTAAAAACGAAGGTCTTGCTAAAGCAGCAGGTGTTGCAATGGGTAAAGTAGATATTATGTTTCCTTTGCTAAAAGATTGGGATTTTGACGTGATAATTAATCATAACAGATATACTTTGTTAAATAGAGAGGCTAATGAAATGTATGATTATGCTTCTAGTAAAAATATAGCAATTTTTAATGCTGCTCCATACGCAGGAGGAGTTTTAGCAAAAGGTCCTGATAATTTTAAAAAAATAACCTATCAGGATGCTACGGAAGAGAAATTAGCCCCTGCTCGTGAGTTTGAAAAAGTTTGCAAAAAACATAATGTGGAATTAGGAGCAGCTGCACTTCAGTTTTCTTTAAGAGATAATAGAATTACCTCAACAATATGTGGTGTAACTAGTGTTGAAAGCATAGAAAAAAATTTGGCTTGGGCTAATGCTGAAATTTCTGTTGAATTTTGGGATGAAATATCAAAACTACCATTTTCTACTAATGACCCTGAGTCTGAAAGAGTTTTCACATCAGGATAATTTAAATTGTATATGAATATTCTTAAGGATAGCTTTGGTAGAAAATTCCCCTACATAAGATTATCAATTACTGATGTATGTAATTACAGTTGTGCCTATTGTTTGCCACAAGGTTATAAAAAAACACCTGGAGATACCAGAAGT
>ENA-ORCY01000271-ORCY01000271.1-marine-metagenome-genome-assembly--contig:-NODE-271-length-34516-cov-3.801098_pt1 | contig 34516 bp, 34 predicted proteins | sample MGYA00248634_ERZ508507 | MGnify/ENA primary metagenome ERZ508507 (study PRJEB26178, sample SAMN06266269) | marine metagenome | isolation source: Columbia River Estuary | place: USA:Columbia River Estuary... | reverse complement strand
ATGGCCCGATCGCACACGATGCGTTGTTGTCTTTGGCCTTGCCCAACAGCAACGCAGTGCGGCCTTCGATATCGCGCAAGTTAACGTCGTTACCCAAGCTCACACCCACGCATTCGCTGCGGGCGTTAACCGCCAACACCACCTCAGGTTCGGGGTTGTTCCACGACGAATCACTGCGAATGCCCACCATCGCGCCCGGTCCCACGGCCCCCAACACGGGCGCCTTGGTGAACACCTCCGCGTCGGGTCCAATGCCAACCTCAAGGTACGCTGACCACCAACCCTGTGCTTGCAAAACAGCTTTGAGCGCCATGGCTGCCTCGGATCCTGGCTTCAGGCCTTCCAAGTTATCGCCAAGGACCCCGGCGATTTCCGCGCGCACCCGCGCGGCACCGGCCGCATCGCCTTTGGCGCGCTCCTCGATCACACGCTCAAGCATGCTGTCGGCAAAAGTGACGCCGCACGCCTTGATGACCTGCACATCGACGGGCGCCAAAAAACGCATGACCGGCGCTTCAACCGGCTGGTGACTATTGGCAAGCAACTCGGCAACGGAGGCCAGCCGCGTCCCGCTGGCGGCGCGCAAAGCCTCGGCGGGATTGACTTGATCCAATAAGTCAGCGACCGTTGGAAACGCCGCCGTGATGTCAATCACGCCGGACTCACGCACGGTGACGACCATGGGGCCAGCGTTGGGGCCAGACGGGTTCCACACACGGCCCACCAGCGCACCGGCGAGGCCATCATCAGGTAAAAAATTTTCGATCGTTTGCATATCAAGCCTGTGTCGTTTGAGAGGGCCATTCGGTGAGACCCACTGCCGCAGCAACGCGGTCCAGCTCGCTCATGGTGAAAGGGTCGACTTTAATCCCCGTGCCGCTGCGCAACGCGTGGGTGTGTCGTTCAGGATCGCCTGCGGTGAGCAGCTGGTCGGTATCGTGCGCAATGGGCGAGGCCTTCAGCCAGCTCATGAATTGATCGGCATCGCGGTCGAAGTCAACTGAGCCACCCAGCTTTTTGGGGTCAATCAAAATGGTGAGCATGCCGTTATAGACCGCACGTTTGGCCACACGCTCGGCATTCCAGGTGCCGCCCCCCGTGAGGGCACCACCCAACAACTCAGCCGCAACAGCCAAGCCGAAACCCTTGTGCTCGCCGAACGTCATGAGGGCGCCCAACACGTTACCCAGTGGGCCCGGTATTTGCGGGACGACCACCACACCCGGCTCAGTCGTGGGATGACCTTGGGGGTCGATCAGATAACCCAAAGGCACCTGACGCCCCTCGCTGTAAGCCACGCGCATCTTGCCTTGTGCAACCCGGCTGGTGGCGAAATCCAAAATAAAGGGCTCGCGCCCACGCAACGGCAGCCCGATACAGATCGGGTTGGTGCCAAAACGACCGTCAGCACCGCCCCAGGCCGCAACCACCGGTGGTGCCAATACGTTGACGAAATGAAGCGAGACCAGGCCCGCATCAACGGCCATCTCGGCCCAGTGTCCAATGCGTCCGAGGTGGTGCGATTGGCCAACCGTCATGATGCAGGAGCCGTGGGTTTGCGCCCGCTCGATGCCCATACGCATGGCCTGTTCACCAATGACTTGGCCGTAACCGCGTTGACCGTCCAAGGTCAACATCGTGCCGGTATCTAATTGCACAGCGACGCCGGTATTGGGCTGCAAACCGCCCTCTAACACGGCGTCGATGTAGCGCGGCAGCATGCCAATACCGTGCGAGTCATGCCCTTTCAAATTGGCCATGACGAGGTTGTCAGCAACCGCTTTTGCTTCTTCCGCTGAGCTACCAGCGGCCGCCACGATGGCTGCGCCCGCACGGCGCAACGCATCAACGGCCCATAAGGTATCTCGTGTGTTCATCGTCAGCTCGCTCTACATCACGGCGCCGAGTTGCCACGGCACAAATTCGCTTTGACCGTAGCCGTGCGATTCGCTCTTGCTGGGTTTGCCCGATGCCAAATCAATGAGGGCCTGAAAAATACGCTCACCCAACTCATCAATGGAAGCCGTGCCGTCAACGATGTCACCACAATTGATGTCCATGTCATCGCCCTGCTTCTCCCACAGCGCGGTATTGGTGGACAGTTTCAAGGAGGGTGACGGCGCACAGCCATACGCCGAGCCACGCCCAGTCGTGAAACAAATCAAGTTGGCACCACCGGCGACCTGTCCGGTCGCACTCACCGGGTCATAGCCCGGGGTGTCCATAAATACGAAGCCGTGCTTGTCAACCAACTCCGCGTATTCGTACACGGCTTCAAGGTTGGTGGTTCCGCCTTTGGCGACCGCACCCAATGACTTTTCAAGAATGGTGGTCAGTCCACCGGCCTTGTTACCCGGCGAGGGGTTGTTGTTCATCTCGCCGCCATTGCGCTCCGTATAGCCCTCCCACCAGTGGATACGCTCAATCAATTTATGCGCAACCGCCGGGTCACTCGCGCGCCGCGTCAAGAGGTGTTCGGCGCCATAGATTTCAGGGGTCTCGCTCAAAATCGCAGTACCGCCGTGGGCCACCAAGCGGTCAACGGCAGCACCCAGCGCGGGGTTGGCGCTGATACCTGAGTAACCATCCGAGCCACCACACTGCAAGCCCACCGTCAAATGCGACACGCTGCAGGGTTCGCGCTGCGCGGTATTGGCGCTGACCAACATCTCTTTAACAAATGCGATGCCTTGCGCCACAGCCGCCCGGGTACCGCCCACGTTTTGGATGTTGTAGGTACGCAGGTTAACGCTCTCGCTGAGGCCAGAGGCCCTCAACCACGCGCCGATTTGGTTGCCCTCGCAACCCAGGCCAATCACCAGTACCCCCGCAAAGTTGGGGTGGACGGCGTAACCCGTGAGGGTGCGACGCAGCACGTCCATGCCCTCGCCTTCACTGGCCATGCCACAACCCGTTCCGTGAGTCAGTGCAATGACACCATCGACATTCTTGAAGGCGTCCAAATCACCCGAGTGCCTGAAATGGTCAGAGATCGCGCGTGCGACCGTGGCTGAGCAATTGACGCTGGACAAAATACCGATGTAGTTGCGGGTCGCCACGCGGCCATCGGCACGTCGGTAGCCCATGAATGAGGCCTCTTGACGCGGCGCGGGCGCCTGACAATCCGCACCGATGGCGTAGTCTCGCGCAAAGGCGCCACCCTCCGGCCCCATATTGAGGTTGTGGGTGTGGATGTGTTCACCCACACGGATCGCGCGCGACGCGAAGCCGATGATCTGGTTGTACCGCAACACGGGCTGGCCTTCCGCAATGTCGCGCACAGCAATTTTGTGGCCCGCAGGGACCATGCCACGCACGGTGACATCACCGAGTTGCTGCCCGCTCAGCAGTTGTTGACGAGCGATCAAGACGTCGTCTGCGGGATGGAGTTTCAAAAATAAATCAGTCACTCGTTTGCTCTTTGTAAAATCGAAGGTGAATATGACAGCAGCGTTATGCCGTCGATAATTTCCAGCTTGCGCTGTAGCGTTTGGTTGCGTTGCGCAAATGCGTTTGCATTGCGCGGCGCGCACCACTGACGTCGTGCACTTCAATGGCCCGCAGGACCACCTCATGCTCGTCAATGGCTTTTTTCCATGCGGGCGGGTTTTCAAAGTAGTCACCCAATCGCTCAAACAAAGCACCGTCACGGGCCATCCAAGTTCGTTGCACCATGTCGAATAAAACGTCGTTGCCACAGGCCCGCGCGACGGCAAGGTGAAAGGCCTCGTCACCATGACGCGGCACCTCGCCATTGGCCGCCTCTTCACGCATCATCTGCAGGCTCTCGTGCATCAATGCGATCTCACTTTTCCGCGCATAGGCGGCTGCCATCGCGGCAACCTCGACCTCAATCACCTGGCGGGCGCGCATGACCTCAAGCGGCCCCCAGTCAACGTCGCTGTTCGCAGAGGCGGACAGGTTGCCAGCCGGGTGCGCGGCGCGAACATAGACACCGGACCCCGTTCGTACCTCCACGATCCCCTCGACTTCAAGGGCGATCAGGGCTTCACGCAAAGAGGGACGACTCACCCCCAGGGCCAGCGACAGGTCACGCTCGGGTGGCAACCGGGTGCCGACTGGCCACTCGCCACGCAGCACACCCCCCCGAATGCGCTCTGCAATTCGGCGATAAAGGCGTTGTGGTTCAGCGAGTTTCATGGGCGGGTAAACGATAATTGGTCAATTGGTATGACCAATTGATAATCGATCGTCGCCTTTATGATTGGCTTTGTCAATCCCAAAAGACTCAGCAATTACCCCAACAAAACACGATATGGAGCCCCTTATGCGTCTTTCAGGAAAAACCGTTCTCGTCACTGCCGCAGGGCAAGGCATTGGTCGCGCGAGCGCGCTCGCCATGGCCAAGGAAGGCGCAACCGTATGGGCCACCGACATCAACCCGGCACTGCTCGACCCCCTCAAGGGCACCCCCAACATCCACACCCGTGTGGTCAATGTGTTGGATAAGGCCGCCATCCACGAAATCGTCGCAGAGATGCCCGTAATGGATGCGCTGTTTAACTGCGCGGGGATCGTGCACGCTGGCAATATCGAGGTCGCGACCGACGACCAATGGACGATGGGGTTTGACCTCAACGTGCGCGCGCAGTTTTGGATGATTCAAGCGGCATTGCCCAAGTTGCTCGACAGCGCCAAAACGCGTGGCGGCGCCAGCATCATCAACATGGCCAGCGTGTGCAGCAGCATCAAGGGCCTGCCCAACCGTTTCATTTACGGTGCCACCAAAGCCGCAGTGATTGGTTTGACCAAAAGTGTGGCCGTCGACTACGTTGCCCAAGGCGTGCGCTGCAACGCCGTTTGCCCAGGTACCGTCGAGACCCCTTCCCTGCACGAACGCATCAATGCCCAGCCGGACCCCGTCGTGGCACGGCAGCAATTCATTGCCCGTCAACCGATGGGACGATTGGCACAGGCGGATGAGATCGCGCCGCTGGTCGTGTTCTTGGCATCCGATGAATCCGCGTTTGTAACGGGACAGGCGTACGCCATCGACGGTGGTATTGCGATCTGACCCCATGAGTCGTCTTCTGTGCTTGGGCGAGTGCATGCTCGAGCTGTCGAGCCCCTCCGACAACGCTTGGCACTTGGGCGTTGCAGGCGATACCTTGAACACGGCGTGGTACGCGCGTCGGTGTCTACCCGAAACGAATTGGACCGTTGCCTACGGTACGCGGATCGGTGTTGATTTATTTTCTGAGCGGGTGCATCGATTTTTGAGCGAAGCCCGTATCGAGACCGATTGGGTGCAACGCGACCCGCAACGCACGGTGGGGCTTTACGCCATCAGCCTAGAAAATGGCGAGCGTCATTTCACCTATTGGCGCGGACAATCTGCGGCGCGTCATTTGGCCGACGATTCCGCCGCTCTTGACGCCGCGCTCCATGCGGCGAATGTGGTTTATTACTCGGGCATCACGCTTGCCATTTTGGCGCCTGAGGCCAGGGCCAAGCTCTTGCAGGCGTTGGCTGCGGCTCGAAGCCGAGGTTGCCGGGTGGCTTTTGACCCCAACCACCGGCCACGCTTGTGGGACCACACCGACACCATGGTCCAAGAGACCCTCAAGGCCGCGGCGATCGCCGATTGGGTGCTCCCCAGCTTTGACGACGAGCGGCGTTTTTTTGGTGACGACAGTCTGCAAGCCTGCGCACAACGCTACCTGGCAGCGGGGGCCCGCGAGGTCGTAGTCAAAAATGCGGGTGATGCCATGGTCGTCGCCGATGCCGCTCATCAGCAGGTGATTGACGTGGGTCCGCCGCAAGTACCCGTTGATTCAACCGCGGCAGGCGATGCCTTCAATGCCGCCTATTTGGGTGCACGCTTTGCGGGTGAACCCGCAGCAGAAGCGGCTCGCGCGGGTCATGCATTGGCAAGTCGGGTAATCGGCGCTCATGGGGCATTGGTTGCGCTTGACGCCTAAATGACATTCATCCTACGATAATACAAAACACAATCAGGCAATTAACCAAGGAATCAATATGAGCGAGCGCGTTGGATTTATAGGGGTGGGGTTCATGGGCGAAGGTATGGCCCACAACATCGTGACCAAAGGCTACCCCCTCGCCGTGATGGCGCACCGCAACCGCGAACCCGTCGAACGTTTGTTGGCCGCCGGTGCAACCGAGGTGACCAGTGCCGCTGAAATGGCCAAGCAATGCAGCGTGATTTTCTTGTGCGTCACGGGATCTCCCCAAGTCGAGGCGTTGGTGCTGGGCGCCGACGGGATTTTGGCCAACGCCCAACCCGGTACTGTCATCGTTGACTGCTCGACATCGGACCCCGTATCAACGGGCAAACTCGACGCCGCCGCGCGCGCGGTCAATATGCACTTTGCGGATGCACCGCTCGGTGGTACGCCCAAAGAGGCGGCAATCGGTGCACTAAGTGCAATGGTTGGCGCCGATGATGACGTCTTTAAACGCATCCAACCTGTCATCGCGACGTGGGCCGCGAACATCACTCATTTGGGCAAAGTGGGTCTGGGTCATACCGTGAAGTTGGTCAACAACTACGTGGCCATGGGCTATGGGGCGATCTACGCGGAGGCCCTGGCACTGGCCAGAAAAGCGGGTCTCAGCGCTGAGCAATTCAACGCCGTTATTGGATCTGGTCGTATGCGCTGCGGCTTCTATGACACCTTCATGAAGTGGACCATCGAAGGTGATCCCAACGCCCATTTATTCACCATCACCAACGCGCACAAAGACATGCGCTACGCGTCCAATTTAGCCAATGATTTGGGCGTCGTGACACCGATACAATCGCTCGTCCGGGCTAGCTTCGCAGCGATGGATGCATCTGGTCAAGGGCAAAAATTTGTACCGATGTTGGCCGACTTTGTCGCCACCGCTAACGGGCTTTCAGCAACCGAAGAACGCTTGAAGCTCCCCACTAAGGATTGAGTCCCCCATGAAACCAACGCTACTCGCTGCATCGCCGCTGAACCCGCTGTTCGTCAAGGCGCTCGAAACCAAGTACACCGTGATCGGGCCGATGGCGCATGACGCGTTGATGGCGCATCCCGACCGCGAATCCATTCAAGTAATTGCGGCCGGGGGTGAGTCCAAAGTACCGGCCACCATGATGGATGCCCTGCCCGGCTTGAAGCTGATCTCGGTCATGGGCGTGGGCTATGACGGCGTCGATGTGCCGCATGCAATCGGGCGTGGCGCCATGGTCACCCACACCCCCAACGTGCTCAACGACGACGTTGCCGACTTAGCGATCGCCTTGATGCTGAACGTGACCCGCCGCATCCCACAAGCCCATCAGTTTGTGCAAGCCGGCGGATGGGCGAAGGGTGGTTTACCACTGGCTACCAAATTATCTGGCCTGCGTTTGGGCATTGTCGGTATGGGCCGTATCGGACAAGCCATTGCCCACCGCGCAGCGGCTTTCGGTATGCCGATCGCTTACACCGCACGCAGCGCAAAAAGCAACTTGCCCTACGCTTTCGTGGCGAATGTTGAAGACCTCGCCGCTCAAGTGGATGTGCTGACGCTCATCACACCCGGCGGCGCCGGTACGCACCACATGGTCAACGCTGCTGTGCTGAAAGCGCTGGGTCCCAAAGGCTACGTCGTCAACGTGGCACGCGGCTCTGTGATCGATGAAGCGGCGTTGGTCGAGGCTTTGCAAAACGGCACCATCGCGGGCGCCGGCTTGGATGTATTCGAAAACGAACCACACCCCCTGCCCGCGCTGCTGACCATGGATAACGTCGTCCTCACACCACATGTGGGCAGTGCGACAGATTCCACTCGACAAGCGATGGCTGATTTGGCGACCACCAACATTGACCGCCACTTTGCCGGACAGGCCCTGGAAACGCCCGTACCTGAATGCTAAAAGACAAGATCAAAAACATTCACGGCGGCACTTTAGATGCCCTGGGCATGGCCATCATCGGTGGCCAGTATGCACCGGGTGACAAGCTGCCGCCCGAGCAAAAGCTTTGCGAAGCGCTCGGCGTCTCGCGCACCATCCTGCGCGAGGTCGTGAAGTCTTTGGTCGCCAAGGGCCTGATCAGCACGGGGCCCAAGATCGGCACCATCGTGTTGCCATCTGAACGTTGGAACTGGTTTGATGAGCAGGTTGTTGGCTGGCAAGGCCGCATTGGCTTTGAGCCCAAGCTGTTGGAAGATTTGCAAGAGTTACGCCGTGTCATAGAGCCTGAGGCCGTGCGTCTCGCGGCGAAGCGCGCAACGGCAGACCACATCCTTGCACTAGAGACCGCTTACCACGCCATGGCTGCTGCTGTCGACGCTGGCAATGAAGAAGACTACATTCAGGCCGATTACGCGTTTCACATTGGTCTCTTACGAGCCAGCCAAAATGCGATGTTCATCCAAGTCGGTCGAGCCATTGGCAGCATGTTGCGTGAGGTGTTTTTAATCACAACGCGCACGCCTGACGACGGCATCGCACGTTCCCTACCCCTTCACTGGGAAATCGTCGAAAAAATCCGTGCCCGCGACAGCGAGGGTGCGTACGCCTGCTCGAAGTTTCAAATTGATCGCTCGCGTAAAGACCTCGCAGCAGGCGTGTCCCGCAGCGATTCAACCGCACCATGACCCCCGCAGCGTCTGCCCAACGCCAGCGCCGCCACCATGTGGCATGAAGACTCGGCGGTCAATCGCCGCACGGGTATTTTGCTGGTCTGTCTAGCAACGCTCTCTTTTTCACTACTGGATACAACCGTCAAGTGGCTGCTTCAGCTGCAAACCATACCGTTGCTTGAAATCATATGGCTGCGCTTTCTGAGCCAAGCAGTCGTCTCGGGGGTGGTGTTGGCGCCACGTTACAAGGGCGCTATGTTTCGGATTGAAAAGAAACGACTGCAGCTCTTACGTGCCGTTCTTTTAGGCACGATGACGTGCTGTAACTTTTGGTCAATTCAGTTTTTACAACTCACAGAAACCGCATCTATCCTGTTTTCAGCGCCGTTAATCGTGGCCGTCATCAGCCACTTTTGGCTCAATCAGCCACTCCGTAAGGCGCAGTGGATCACCATCATCACTGGCTTTATCGGTGTTTTGATCGTTGTCCGCCCCTCATCCAGCGCGATTCACCCAGCCATTTTCTTAATGGTGTTCAACGCGGTGTTGTTCGCCATCTTCAACCTGCTGACACGCCATTTGGCCCAGTATGAAAACCCGGCAGCCATGCAATGGTATTCGGCGATGGGACCCGTCATTTTGTTCGCCCCGTGGGCACTGCCTGGGTTCGTCATGCCGCACAACACATTTGAGTTCGTGCTGGTCATCAGCGCGGGCTTCTGGGGCGGCTTGGGCCACTACGTCTGGGCACAAGCGCACCGCTACGCCAATGCAGCGACCCTGGCCCCCTTCAATTACCAGCAACTGTTGTACATGGCACTCTGGGGATGGCTGGTATTTGGGGACGTGCCACCTGCAGCCGTCTTTGTGGGTGGCTCGATTATTGTGGCCAGCGGCCTGTTTTTGTTGTGGGAGCAAAAGCGAATACCACCCGCCATTCCCCCAAGCGTCTAGTAGGTTCCGCGGCCACCCGAAATATCAAATACCGCGCCGGTTGAGAACGAACAATCTGCGCTGGCCAACCAGGTCGCCATCGCTGCAATTTCCGCGACCTCAACAAATCGTCCCATCGGAATTTTCGACTTCATGTAATCGATATGCGTTTGGGTCATCGTCGCAAACAAAGGCGTTTGAGCGGCGGCTGGCGTGATGGCGTTTACCAAAATCCCCTTGTCTGCCAGTTCCTTACCCAAGGATTTGCTCAGCGCAATCAAACCCGCTTTAGAGGCACTGTAATGGGAGGCATTGGGATTGCCCTCCTTGCCCGCGATCGACGCGATGTTAACGATACGGCCGTAGCCCGCTGCAATCATTGATGGCACCAGCGCCTTGCAAACAAAAAACGGTGCGACCAAATTAATGTGAATGACGTCTTGCCAAACCCGACTGTCTAACTCCCAGGTGGTGGCGTTACCACCCGTTATGCCGGCATTGTTGACCAAAATATCAACCCGTCCGTGGGCAGCAAGCGTTCGCGCAGCGGCGGCCTGGACGCTGGCTTCATCACCCAACTCAACCACTTCGGTACTCACCGAGCCGAGGGCTCGCAGGGTCTCAGCCGCTTCGTGCAACGTGGCTTCATTGCGATCCCACAACACAACTCGCGCGCCCGATGCCAACATGCGCTCGGCCGTGCCGTAACCAATGCCTTGGGCGCCGCCGGTGATGACCGCGGTACGGCCTTTCAAATCAATCTGATTCATGCCATCCCTTTCAACGCCGTCGCCGCGTGCCCGGCCAGACGCATGTCGTCAATGTATTGTTGAATGATGCTGTCAAACGAGGGGTCACCTGGAAAGCCCAGGACACCGGTCGCGGTGGTGGCCTTCGCTGCACGCGGCCAGTTCGCCACAATGCCTGCAATGCGCGCGTCGTGTGCAAACCGAACCCGTGCCCGCACCGCCGGCCCTGCAACGCGTTCAAGTGCGTCGAGCATCTCAGCGACTGTCACGTTGACAGCGGGTAAGGTCACGGCCAATCGCCGCTTCAGGACATCGCGTGATGCCGTCATCAGGCCCACCAAGCTCAACACCGTTGACTGCGGTGAAGCCAAGGGGTGCGCCGTCTGTGGATCTACCGGGCACACGGCCTCAACACCCGCCAAGGGCTCACGGATGATGCCGCTAAAAAATGACGACGCCGCGCCATTCGGCTTACCGGGCCGCACCGCGACTGTCATCAGACGGGCACTGCGCCCATCAATGAAACCTTTGCGCGTGTAATCGGCAATCAGGTACTCGCACATCAACTTGTGCGTGCCGTAAGAGGTTTGCGGTGCTGGCAATGTGTCCTCGTCAACCACTGCGGGCATGAGTAAGCCCGGGTCGGGGCCATACACCGCAATCGAGCTCGAGAACACCACCGTGGGGTGATTACCTGCTTGACGCAGGCCTTCCAGCAGGATGCGAGTCCCATCCAAGTTGGAGCGCAGGCCCAACTCGAAATCCAATTCGCATTCGCCGGATACCGCCGAGGCCAAATGGAACACGGCGTCAAAGCCTGATGAGAACAACGCGGCTTGATCGCCCAGTGGCCCGACCACCGCGGTGACCCGGGCGTCGGCGACGAGGTCAGGGGGTAGCGGGTACTGGTCCGTCAGCGTCAAGGCAGGCGAACCACCCCAAACAGCCGGCGGATTGGCCAGCAGATGTCGGGCGAGGCGCGCCCCAACGAAGCCACCAGCCCCGGTAATGAGTACGCGCTTCATATCAAACGATGGCGTCAATGCGCGCTGGATCCCACGCGACCACGCGCTGCGACTGCTCACCCAAACCATCAATGCCCAAGCGCATGTGATCGCCCGCCTTTAGATAGACCGGATTTGGCTTCACGCCCATGCCAACGCCCGGGGGGGTGCCTGTGCTGATGATGTCACCGGGGTACAGCGTCATAAAGCGGCTCACGTAGGCCACCAACTCAGCAACGCCAAACACCATGGTTTTGGTGGAACCGGTTTGGTATCGCTTGCCGTTGACATCGAGCCACATACCCAAATTTTGGGGATCGGGTACCTCATCACGGGTCACCAACCACGGCCCTACGGGGCCAAAGGTATCGCAACCCTTGCCCTTATCCCAGGTACCACCACGCTCAATTTGATAGGCCCGCTCGGAGACATCATTCACCACGCAATAGCCGGCAACATAAGACAGCGCATCGGCCTGCTCGACATAACGCGCGGTGGTGCCAATCACCACACCCAGCTCGACCTCCCAGTCGGTCTTGACCGAGTCTTTTGGCAACACAACATCGTGATCAGGGCCCACGCGCGCATCGATCGACTTGGTGAAGATGATGGGCTCAGCGGGGATGGGCAAGCCAGACTCAGCCGCATGATCCGCGTAGTTCAGACCGATACAAATGAACTTTTTACAATCAGCCCACGGCGCAACCAATGGGGCATCCGCCGCGATCTCGGGCAATGCGCTCAGGTCTGCCTTTTGCAGCGCAGCTAAGCCAGCACCAGAAAGCGACGCGGTCGTCACATCGCTGATGAGACCACTCAAATTTCGGCGGACACCATGGGCATCCAAAACACCAGGTACAACGGCGCCATTGATCCAAGCACGTAAAAATTTCATCTCGATACTCCTTGAAAATCAGATCAGCCGCGGCCGACGTAGGGCATGCCAGTGGCCATGACCGTGACGGTAAAAATGTTGGACTCAAGCGGCAAATTCACCATGGCCATAAACGTACTGGCGACGCCACTCATGTCCATTCGTGCCTCGGCGCGAATGCTACCGTCGGCTTGTAAAACGCCGGCGGCCATGCGCTCTGTCATGGCACTGGCAACGTTGCCAATGTCGATTTGCCCGACGGCGATGTTTAGCGCACGGCCATCCAAGGCAGCACCGCGCGTCAAGCCAGTGATGGCTGACTTACTGGCCGCATAGGCAATCGAACACGGACGGGGCGTGTGCGCCGAAATCGAGCCGTTGTTGATGATCCGACCACCTTGCGGCGACTGATGGCGCATGATGCGGAAAGCGTTTGACAGACAATAAAAGGCGCCATCTAAGTTGGTACCCACCACTTTGCGCCATTCGTCCGCACCCAGTTCATCGGGCGTCACGGGTGTTTGGTTGACGCCCGCGTTGTTGAATAAAAGATCGATACGACCATGGCGGCTCGCAACCCCATCAAACAATGCTTTGACATCATCTGCGTTGGTCACATCACAAACGGCGGTCTCAGCGCGTGCACGTTGAGCCTCCGGTAACGCGGCGACGACCGCACTGAGCTTCGTGGCATCGCGCCCGACGAAAACGGTTGTCCAACCGTCGGCAACCAAGGCTGTTGCACATGCTTGCCCAATGCCAGCGCTGGCCCCAGTGACAACTGCAATCTTTGAATTCATTTAAAAACTCCAATCAAAAAGTGGTTGCCGACCGGGTTGAATTGACATGTCAGTGGTTGTCTTTCGGCACAAACGCACCGCGCTGTCCCACCAAAAAGTCAAAGTCTGCGCCCTGGTCGGCTTGTAAAACATGGTCAACGTAAAGGCGCCAGTAGCCGCTTGATAGCGGCGGCTCAGGTGGCTGCCAAGCATTCAAACGATCGGCCAACTCGGCATCGTCTACGTGCAAATGTAAGCGACGAGCGGTGACATCGAGGGTAATCATGTCACCATTGCGAACCACGGCCAGTGGCCCACCGGCAGCCGCTTCGGGTGCGGTGTGGAGAACGACCGTGCCGTAGGCCGTGCCGCTCATGCGGGCATCTGAAATGCGGACCATATCGGTCACGCCCTTGCGCAAAACCTTCGGTGGCAGTGGCATGTTCCCCACCTCAGCCATCCCCGGATAGCCTTTGGGGCCGCAGTTTTTCAAAACCAAAATACAGGTTTCATCGACATCCAAAGACTCATCATCGATGCGTGCATGAAAGTCGTCCGAGTTCTCGAACACAACGGCGCGACCGGTGTGCTTCAACAGGTGTGGGCTCGCGGCGCTGGGTTTGATCACAGCCCCACGTGGCGCCAGATTACCCGTCAATACCGCGATACCCGCCTCGGGTTTGAACGGTTCAGCCATGGTCTTGATCACGCGCGAGTCGAAGTTTTCAGCGCCTGCAATGTTCTCACCGACGGTCCGGCCCGAGGCGGTTGGAATATCCAAGTGGAGCTCAGAGGCGATGGCGTTCATCACAGCGGGAATACCGCCCGCGTAACAGAAGTCCTCCATCAGGTGCTCGCCTGAGGGTTGCAGGTTGACCAGGCAAGGCATCCGGCTCCCCAATGCATCGAAGTCCTCCAGCGCTAAGTCGACGCCCAATCGCCCTGCAATCGCTGTCAGGTGGATAACAGCATTGGTCGAGCCACCAATGGCTGCCAATGTTTTAATGGCGTTTTCAAAGGCCTTCCGCGTGAGAATGTCACCGATCTTGATGTCTTTTTTAACCATCTCCACGATTCGGCGTCCGGCCTCGCGTGCCAAAACGTTGCGACGGCCATCCACGGCGGGATAGGCGGCATTACCGGGTAAGCCGATACCCAACGATTCGACCATGCTGGCCATCGTTGATGCTGTGCCCATCGTCATGCAGTGACCGTGTGAACGGTGCATACCCGCCTCGGCATCGAAGAAATCTTGCAGTTTCATGGTGCCTGCCCGGACCTGCTCGCTCATGCTCCAAACGCCGGTGCCTGAGCCCAATTCCTTGCCACGCCATTTGCCATTCAGCATGGGGCCGCCACTCACGCCAATGGATGGCAGATTGGCACTCGATGCCCCCATCAGCAGCGCAGGGGTCGTTTTGTCACACCCCATCAACAACACCACCCCATCAATTGGGTTGCCACGAATGCTCTCCTCAACATCCATTGATGCCAAGTTGCGGTAAAGCATCGCGGTGGGACGCAACAGCGTCTCCCCCAAAGACATCACGGGAAATTCAAGCGGAAAGCCACCTGCCTCGTAAACGCCAATCTTGACCTGCTCAGCGAGCGCACGGAAATGCGAGTTGCAGGGCGTCAGTTCTGAAAAGGTATTGCAGATGCCGATCACCGGGCGCCCATCGAACTGGTCGTGCGGAACACCCTTACCCTTGACCCAACTGCGATAAGCGAAACCATCGCGGTCTTGCCGACCGAACCACGATTGGCTGCGTAGGGGCTTGTCTTTCGGGTGACTCATGGCGCAGGTCTCCAGCAAATATGATTTGATGTAATCATATTACCAAAGGAGATCGGACGCGCCACTGAGGTAAACCCCAACCAGGCGATGCGACTTACAAAACCTTGCGAATGCGATCCATCGCGCGCTCGATATTCTCTGCGCTGTTCGCGTAAGAGAATCGCACGAAGCCTTCGCCCCACGCACCGAAACTGGTGCCCGAAACGGTCGCCACATTCGCTTCATTAAGGAATAAATCCTGGGCTTGGCGTGACGTCAAGCCAGTGCCCGAGATGTTGGGAAATGCATAAAAGGCGCCCGCCGCATCCGCGCAGCGCACCCCAGGCAAGCTGTTCAACGCATCGACGATCAGGGTACGGCGCTGGTTGAACGCCACCATCATCTCAGCCACGGCGTCTTGCGGTCCTGTCAATGCGGCGAGGCCTGCATATTGAGCGGACGCGTTGACGCACGAATGATCGTTGATACACAAACGCGTCACCTCGCTCACCAGGCTCTTGGGCCAAACGGCGAAGCCTAGACGCCAACCCGTCATGGCGTAGGTCTTGCTCCAACCATCCAACAAAATCAGCCTGTCGCGGATCTCGGGGTAGTTGAGTAGCGAGACGTGCTCTCGGCCGTCGTACAGCATTTGGCTATAGATTTCATCCGACAACAGCGCCACGTGCGGGTGCTTGGCCAAACCCGCCACCAGCTTGTCAATTTCAGCTTTTGGCGTAACGCCTCCGGTTGGATTGGCCGGGCTATTGATGATGATCAGGCGCGTTGCCGGTGTGATCTGTGACAGCACGGTATCGGCGTCAAATGCGAAGCCCTTGTCTTCGCGCAACTCGATGGGTACCGGGGTGGCGCCACTGTATTTAATGACTGACTCGTAGATGGGGAAGCCCGGGTTGGGGTACATGATCTCTGCACCCGGCTCACCAAACATCAACACCGCGAAAAACATGGTGGGCTTGCCACCCGGAACGATGACAACACAGTCAGGGTCCACGCTTGACCCGTGGCGCCTCTGCAGGTCCGCAGCGACGGCCTCGCGCAGCGCCGGTATGCCGTTCGCCGGCGTGTAGCCATGATGACCGTCACGCAACGCCTGAATGCCCGCATCAACAATATGGGAAGGCGTTTTAAAGTCGGGTTGGCCAATGCCCAAGTTGATGATGTCTTTCCCCTGTGCCATCAGGGCTTGCGCTCGCGCCAACACCTCAAAAGCAGATTCGGTACCCAAACGAGACAGGGAAGCCGCGGTTTTCAACATGGTCGTTATCCTTTTTAAGTGGGGCGCACATCGGCGCACGAGGTGCGCAGAAGTTTACTCGTTTCGCAGCCAGCGCATGTGTCGCGGGGCGGTCAGATGCGCGCGCACTATACTCAGCGGCACGCCCGACCTACAAAAAATCCCGCCCCATGCCCCCCTTCAAGTGGTACCGAAAAGCCGTCCGGCACATACAGGCACGCCGCCGCTTTGTCGCGCTTGGCCTGATTTGCATGACGCTGGGTATCGCCTCTGCGGAACGCTCGGGATTGGCGGTTGCGGCACCCGAATTGTCAACCGCACTGAACCTCGGGCCCAGTGACCTGGGTTGGCTATTCTCAGCGTTCTCATGGACTTATGTCGTCGCACAGATCCCAGCCGGCCTACTGGTCGAACGCTTCGGCGTCCGCCCCATCATCGGCACCGGTTTGGCCGCCAGCGCCCTGTGTAGCCTGCTGGTTGCTTTGGCAGGCGCACCGGCACTTGTGGCCCATTCATGGGGGCTTATTTTGGCTGCCCGCCTGTTGCTCGGTATCAGCCAAAGCCCGCTCGGCGGAAGCTCAGGCATGGTCCTGGCGACTTGGTTTCCGAAGCAAGAGCGCGGCGTGGCAGGTGCCGTCTACGCCAGCATGCCGTACTTCGCGATTGCGATTTTCAACCCGTTATTGGCTTGGGTCGTTAACCACTTGGGTTGGGCGATGTCCTTTGTGGTTCTGGCGTTTTTGGGCGTCATGGGATCAGCCATCTGGAGCAGTGTTTTTCGAACACCGCAGCAACACAAGCACCTATCAGCCAAAGAAAAGCGTTTGCTCACATCGGGTGGTGCGCTTTGGGGCGCCCCCAAAACTGAGCGTGTTTCACCGCCGGGTGGTGCCAGTGAGGACACCCCACTCACCGCCGGCAGCAACACCAACAGTTTAATCAGCGACTTGCGTCAACTGTTTTCCCAACAGCTCTTCAGGGGCTTGGTGGTGGCGCAATACGCCATCGCTTCGATTACTTGGTTTTTTTTGGCTTGGTTCCCCGCTTACCTGGTGCATGACATGGGTCTCACGTTGGCAGAGGCGGGTGCGCTTTCGGCTTTCCCCGCGATCGGCGGCTTCATTGGCGGGACGGTTGCCGGGGTGTTTTCAGACGCGCTGCTGCGACGCACACACTCCCTCAACATTGCGCGCAAAACCCCCGTTTACATCGGCATGGGCTTGGTGATCGCTGGCTTCCTGGCCTGCCTGTTCACCCGCGATCCGACGTTGATTGCGGTCTTCATGACCATTGCATTTTTCGGCAAGAGCGTCGGCACGATGATCTGGACCTTGGTCAGTGACCTCGCCCCCGCCAACCGAGTGGGCCTCACCGGCAGTGTCGTGAATGCATTCACGAATCTGTCCGGCATCATTACCCCCATCGTGGTGGGCTACGCGGTCGCCATCTATGGCAACTTCGACCTCGCGCTCGGGGTGGTTGCCGCCCACGCCGCATTGGCCATCGCCATGAATGTTTGGGTGATGGGCCATTTACAACGCATGCCCGACCTCAAGGCACCAGAACCACGACCCGCATCATGACACTTGCCAACACCCCTCTTGAAAACGCACCACTGGGCCAACGCAGCGATACCCCGACGCATTACGATCCGCGCCTGCTTTTCCCCATCCCACGGCATATGGCGCGGGACGGTCTGCAGTTGGGGGCAAGCTTGCCTTTCATGGGGGCCGATTTTTGGACAGGCTATGAGCTGGGGTGGCTCAACCGAAAGGGCAAGCCGCAAGTCGGTATCCTTCAGGTCACGGTGCCCTGCGAAACCCCGTTCATCGTTGAGAGTAAATCGTTCAAGCTGTACCTGAATAGTTTCAATAATCACAGGGTCGACAGTGCCGACGCCATTGCGCAGTTGATCGATGCCGATATCAACCCAGTGCTTTGGGGCGGCGCGGCACCACAGGCGCGGGCGATCGTGAAAATCATCACACCAGAGCAATTTGAAAATCAGCGCTTCGGTACCCTGCAAGGCTTCAACCTCGACCGCTTGGACATCGACGTGGAAGCGCCACATAACGACCCCACACAACTTCGTGTGATTGAGAATGAAGGGGTCGTTGAGGAAACGCTGCACAGCAACCTGTTACGCGCACTGTGCCGCGTGACCGGTCAGCCCGACTGGGGCAGCGTTCAGATTGACTACATCGGCAAACCCATTGATCAGGCGTGCTTGCTGCGTTACCTGATCGGCTTCCGCGATCAACAAGAGTTTCACGAACCGCTCGCCGAACGGATTTTTGTGGATGTGCTGCGGCAGTGCCAGCCAAGCAAATTGCGTGTGAAGATTCAGTTCACACGGCGGGGGGGCATGGACATCAATCCCGTGCGACAAAATTTCCCTGGCGCCATGATGGCCATGCCACGACTCGCCCGGCAATAAACGGACTCAGTTGGGGCCGTTTTTCCGAGCACGCAGCATCACGTCGGTCAACTTGCAGTAGAACGCACGACCCAGCCGACCCAGTGGCCGCATGGCACTCTCTTTCATCAGGTCAACTCGGTGGCGTTTGCCATCGCGCTCACCTTGGTAGACGCGCTCCAAGATATGGACCTTGACGACGTCACCCATGACCCAGTGATTTTTTCCAAGCGGCAAAATATTATTCAAACGACACTCGAAGGCGATTGGCGTTAGCGCCACGCGACGTGCGCCCACGAGATCACACGGTAAGCTGGCAATACCCAATGCATCAAATTCGCTAACCGTCGCGGGCAAATCCTGGGCACTGTCGACCATCGGCTCAAACAAGCCCTCAGTTGAGATGTTGATCACGAACTCCCCTGTGTCCCGAATGTTCTGCAGCGTGTCTTTTGAAACAATGGCTTCAAGGTTGTGGTTGTCGCCACGTGGCCCACAGGAAAATCCCATAACGGGTGGCGAGGGGCAACAGACGTTAAAAAAACTGAATGGTGCCAAGTTATGAACCCCATCACGGCTGACCGTTGAGACCCACGCAATCGGCCGGGGCAACACAGAGTCCCGCAGCAAAAAATACATTTCGCTCGGGTTGAAATCGTCGACCGACAAGGAAATGGTGGGCTCAGAGGATGTTGTGGTGTTCATGGTTGGCAATGTGTGAGGTGTGGTTAACGGCTAAAAATGATTCGCAGGCCCAAGCCGACAAAAATTGCACCCGCCAGGCGATCAAGCCAAAAGCCAGCTGCGGGTCGTCTGTTCAGCCAACGCCCAATGCCGCCGGCAAAAAAACCCAAGCTGCCAAAAATGAGCGCAGCCTGAAGGGTAAACAAAATGCCAAGTTGTCCCAGCTGCCAAGCCATTGATCCGGCATTGACATCAACGAACTGAGGCAAAAAAGACAGGAAGAAAATAACAACTTTGGGGTTGATGGCGTTGGCCATCAGGCCCTTGATAAACAACCGGCGCAATGTTGGCACTTGAGCAGTCGTATCGGCCGACACCGTCACCACGCCGGCATGTCGCCAGGCTTGCCAGCCGAGCCACACCAAATAGCCACCCCCGGCCCACTTCAAGACAGTGAACGCAATGGGCGATGCCACCAACAGGGCACTGACGCCGAGCACAGCAAGCGCGGTGTGACTCAAGCAGCCAACCGCACATCCCACCCCAAAAGCAATGCCCTCACGTCGCCCTTTGCTGATCCCGAAGCTGAGAACCATCAGGTTATCGGGCCCCGGTGAAAGGGTGATTAAACCGGCTGCCAATAGGAACGAAAGCGTCTGTGTGAGCGTGAGCATGGCGCCAATATACCGCGCCGTTGACTACAAGCGCTCAGACTGTGCGGTTCTCGGTTGCCAAACCATCAAGCGTTTCTCCACAGCGCCGACCATTGAATCCAGAAACAGCGCAAAGGCCGTCAGCACAACGATGCCAGCAAATACGGTGTTGACATCAAAGTTACCTTCCGCCTCCAAGATCAAATAGCCCACGCCACCCGCAGACCCGAGATACTCACCCACCACGGCACCAACGAACGCCAAACCGACGCTGGTGTGCAGGCTTGAGAATACCCAGCTGGTCGCACTTGGCAGATAGACGCTGCGCAACAATTGGCGTTGATTCGCGCCCAGCATGCGGGCATTCGCCAGCAGGGTTGGGCTCACCTCGCGGACCCCTTGGTAGACGTTAAAGAACACAATAAAAAACACCAGCGTCACGCCCAGCGCCACTTTTGACCACACCCCAAGGCCAAACCAAACGGCAAAGATCGGCGCCAAAATCACGCGAGGCATCGAATTCAGTGCCTTGATATAAGGATCCAAAATCGCAGAAGCGTTGTCGTTCAGGGCCAGCCACAAGCCCATCCCAAGACCAGACACCGTGCCGATAAAGAACGCCATGCAGGTTTCAAACAAGGTGATGCCCAAATGGCGATAAATCTCGCCGCTGGCAAACCAATTCCAAATACGGCTGGCCACCTCTGCGGGTCGTCCAAAGAAAAATGCCGCTTGATCCGCGTTGTCAAAATAAATCGGTGGCAACAATTCTGGGTCGGTAAAAACATGCCAAATCAAAATGATCGCCGCAAGCAGGCCAAACTGAGCGCCACGCAAGCGCCAGCCACCGATGACGGTTCGGTTCATGCTGATACCTCCATTTGGCGGGCGTAGCCCTTCAAAACCTCATCTCTCAAAACCGACCAAATTTGCTCGTGCAACTCAATGAACCGAGGATGCACCCTGATTTCGGCCACATCCCGAGGCCGCTCTAGGTCAATCACAAACTCGCCGATTGGCCGCGTCGCAGGGCCTGCCGACAACACAACCACACGGTCTGACATCGCAATGGCCTCATCGAGGTCATGCGTGATGAACAACACAGCCTTGCGCTTGGCTTGCCATAAAGCGAGCACCTCGTTCTCCATCAGTTGTCGCGTTTGGATGTCGAGTGCTGAGAACGGCTCATCCATCAAAATGATGTCCGGGTCCAAAATCAGGGTTTGCGCCAATGCGGTTCGCTTGCGCATGCCACCCGACATCTGATGGGGATAACGGTTTTCAAAGCCCCCCAACCCGACACGCTTGAGCCACTCGCCAGCGGCCTTCTCGGCGTCGGGCTGACTCACGCCACGGAACTCAAGGCCGGCGGCGACGTTACTGATCGCGCTGCGCCATGGCATCAATGCCTCCGCCTGAAACATATAGCCCGCACGCGAGTTGACGCCTGTCAACGGCTCGCCAAAAACGTGCACACTGCCCGAAGACGGCGCCAACAGACCCGCAGCAACGTTCAACAAAGTTGACTTGCCACAGCCGGTCGGCCCCACCACGGATACAAACTCACCAGGCGCCACATGCAGCGTGGTGTCACCCACCGCCACATAGCGCTCACCTTCACGCTCATTCGAGGCAAAGACGCACGAAATCCCGTCGAACGCCAGGGCTGGCGCCTGTGTGTTGTTGTTCATGGCTTACTTCGGTGCGCGCTTAACGTACTCGTTTGTGAATGTGCGGCTCAAGTCAATCCCATCGGCTTTGATGGTGTCGTCAAAGGCAATCAGCGACTTCAGCGCGGTCTTTGTGCCCTCTTCAGAAATCATGCCGTCGGGTGACATGGCTTCCTTGAGGCTGTTGAATGTCAACTTGTAAAGCTCGGGGTCACCCATGCTGTAGCTGGCAGGCACCGTCTTCAAGACATCGTCCGCGCTGGCCTGCTGGATCCAGCGAGCCGCCTTGACCATGGCATTCGTCATGCCCTGTACGGTCTTGGGGTTGGCTTTGATGAAAGCCTCAGGCGCGTACAAGGAACCGGCTGGCATATCGCCGCCGAAGACTTGGCGGGTTGCGTCCATCTTGCGGGTGTCGACCAAGACCTTGATGGCGCCGTCCCGCTCCAGCGATGAGATCACGGGATCGAGGTTTGCAATGGCATCAATTTGGCCCGTCTTCATCGCCGCAACGGCGCCTGAACCCGCACCAACGCCGATAAACGAAACCTCTTTCGAGCTCACACCAGCGCCGTCCAACACGAAACTGGCCACCATATTGGTTGAGGAACCCGGCGCGGTCACACCGATCTTTTTACCTTTTAAATCAGCAATGGTTTTGTAGTTGGGCATCGTCTTGGTCGAGACAGCCAACACAATTTGAGGGGCCCGCGCTTGCTGCACAAAGGCCGTGAAATACTGTTTTTTTCCTTGCAGCTTGATGGTGTGCTCGTAGGCACCAGAGACCACATCGGCAGAACCGCCGACAACCGCCTGAAGCGCTTTGGAGCCACCCGCAAAGTCGACAATCTCAACGTTTACGCCCTCTTCCTTGAAGTAGCCTCGCTGCTCAGCGATGGTCAAAGGCAGATAATAGAAGAGTGATTTACCACCCACGGCGATGGTGACCTTCTCAACTTCAGCTTGTGCGGTGCCTTGCAGCGCGAGCAGCGCAACAGCCGTGGTGATGCCAATGGCAAAGCGTCGTGTGAATTTCATGTTTGTCTCCTGATTCGTGATAAAAGTTTGTTTCGGCTGTTGTCTTCTGCATACCGAATACAAGAATTTACGGAAGATCCTGCCAAGGGCGAGTCACTTAGGTGAAACGCCAGCCCGCCCCACCCGCCAAAAGGACCCGCTGTGCTCACCTTCGCTCTCGCTGTGTTTTTCCTGATCATCACCCCTGGCCCCGGCGTCCTCTCGGTCGCTGGCGTGGGCGCATCCTTCGGCTCAAAACCGGGGGCACGCTATATCGCGGGCTTGTTCATTGGCACCAACTTGGTTGGGCTGGCCGTGGTCTCAGGGTTGGCAGCGATTTTGCTGGCGAGCGACCAGATTCGTACTGGTCTGCTGATTCTGTCGGTGGGCTACCTGCTCTACTTGGCAGCCAAGATTGCCTTTGCCGGCAGCCAAATTGCTTTCAAGGAGGCGGCAAAGGCGCCGGGCATTCGCGATGGCTTGATGCTGCAAGCGGTGAACCCGAAAGCCTATGCGGTGAACACGACTTTGTTTATGGGCTTTGCCTTCATGCCTGACAACCTCATGCTTGAGACGGCGGTCAAATTTTTGATCATGAACGCCATTTGGATCCCCATCCACTTTGGCTGGCTATACCTGGGCATCACCCTGCGTCGGCTCAACCTTGCGCCCGCCGCGCAACGCCGCATTAATGTGGCGATGGCGGTGGCCATGCTATCGGTCGTCGCTTTGGCGCTGATGGCGCCTAAGTAGCCATCTCGGTGGCGTAGCCGAATTGCGGTGTCAACTCGCCCCCTTTGGTGATGCGCACAGCACAGTACTTGAACTCGGGTATTTTGCCGAACGGGTCGAGTGCGGGGTTGGTCAACTTGTTGATCGCTGCCTCGTAATAGGCAAACGGCACAAACACGGCACCTGCGGGCGTGCCCTCATCGAGACGCGCAATCAAACTCACAGAGCCTCGACGGGTTGCCAGCGTCACCACATCGCCGGGGATCACACCCAGCTGCCGCATGTCTGCCGTACACAAGCTGGCAGTGGCTTGGGGCTCGATGGCATCCAACACCGCCGCTCGGCGCGTCATGCTTCCAGTGTGCCAATGCTCCAATTGACGCCCTGTAATCAGCACGTACGCAAAGGCATCATCGGGTCGCTCGTTGGCAGGAATCAAATCGGCAGGGACCAATTTGGCACGACCTGTTGGCGTTGGGAAGTCATCAATGAACACGGTGGGCTGGCCAGCATCCGTGTCTGACAAACACGGATAGGTGACACTGGACTCACGGACCAGTCGTTCCCAAGTGATGCCGGCAATCACCTCGTGCATGGCCTGGCGCATCTCCTCATAGACCGCCGCGGCACCGCCATGGGCACCGGGGTAGGTCCAGTTCAAGCCCATGCGCTGTGCGATGGCTTGGATGATGCTGAGATCGAGGCGCGCTTGTCCAGGCGGACTCACTGCAGGCTGACCCAACTGAACCATGCGATCGGTATTGCTAACCGTGCCCAGCTTCTCAGGCCAAGCGGAGGCCGGCAAGACGACATCGGCCAGCCAAGCGGTCTCGGTCATGAAGATGTCTTGAACCACCAAGTGCGAGAGCGATGCAAGCGCGTGCCGCGCGTGGTTGAGATCGGGGTCGCTCATTGCGGGGTTTTCGCCCATCACGTACATGCCACGAATTTTGTGGGGATCGTCCTCGGGTGCCAAGACCTTGTCCATCACCTCAACCACCGTGTAACCTGGCTGATCGTCCAACGGGGTACCCCAGAAAGATTCAAACCAAGCATGGGCCTTCGGGTCGGTCACGCGCTGATAGTTGGGGTACATCATCGGGATCAAACCGGCGTCGCTTGCGCCCTGCACGTTGTTTTGTCCACGAAGCGGATGCAAGCCCGAGCCGGGTTTACCAATCTGCCCGGTCACAGAGACCAAGGCAATCAGGCAACGCACGTTGTCCGTGCCGTGCACGTGTTGGCTCACACCCATGCCCCACAACACCATGGCGCTCTTGGCCGTTGCGAACGCGCGCGCCACGTCGCGAATGGTGTCAGCCGGGATGCCGCAAATGGGCGCCATGGCCTCTGGGCTATAGCCTTTAACGTTGGCGACGAGCGCGTCGTAGTTTTCAGTGCGGGTGGCAATGAAGTCAGGATCGACTAAATTTTCCTCAATGATGACGTGCAACATGGCATTGAGTAGCGCCACATCGGTGTCCGCCTTAAACGGCAAAACGCGCCAGGCATGGCGTGCGATGTCGGTCACGCGTGGGTCGGCCAACACAATGCGCGCACCGCGTTGGGCGGCGTTCTTCATCCAGGTCGCGGCGACGGGGTGGTTCGCCGTTGGGTTCGAGCCGATGATGAAAATCAAATCGGCATGCGCCACATCGTTCACTTGGTTGCTCACGGCACCAGAGCCGACGCCCTCTAACAGCGCCGCCACGCTCGACGCGTGGCACAGGCGCGTGCAATGGTCAACGTTGTTCGACCCAAAGCCGGTCCGTACCAATTTTTGAAATAGGTAGGCCTCTTCATTCGAGCCTTTCGCCGAGCCAAAGCCAGCCAAGGCTTTGGGGCCGTACTGTGCTTTGAGGGTGTTCAGACCACCGGCGGCCAGATCCAAGGCCTCGTCCCAAGTGGCTTCTCTGAACACCAGCGACCAATTGCGCGCATCACGGCTCAAGGCCTCAAGTTGCGCAGGATCTTTCGGCGCATCTGCGCGACGGATCAGGGGTGTCGTCAGGCGGTGCGGGTGGTGCGCGTAGTCAAAACCGAAACGCCCCTTCACGCACAGACGTGATTCGTTGGCAGGACCTTCACGGCCTTTCACGCCCACAATCTTTTCGTCGCGGACCTGGTAGGTGAGTAAACAGCCGACACCGCAGAACGGGCAGACCGAATCGACCTCCCGGTCCACCGACTGATCACCGACGAGCGTCTTGGGCAACAGCGCGCCCGTCGGGCAAGCTTGCACACACTCGCCACACGCCACACAACTGCTCTCGCCCATCGGGTCGTTCAGGTCAAACGTGATCCGGCTCTCGGCACCCCTGAAGGCGTAGCCGATGACGTCGTTCACTTGAACCTCACGGCACGCCCGCACGCAACGGTTGCATTGGATGCACGCATCCAGCTGCACCAGCATCGCGGGATGCGATGCATCGGCCTGCGGTTGGCGGCGCGCGATACCTTTCAGGCTGGGGCGCACCGTCACGCCGGTACGTGCCGCCCAATCCGATAATTCGCCGTAGCCGCCCGAAGCTGGTGCATCCGCATCCCATTTACGCGGCGCATCTGGCATATCGGCCAACAGCATTTCCAGCACCATTTGTTGGCTTTTCTGGGCGCGCTCACTGTTGGTTTGCACCTTCATGCCCGCGACAGGTGCTCGGCAACAGCTGGGGGCCAACACGCGCTCCCCTGCGACCTCCACCACACACGAACGGCAATTGCCATCGGCGCGGTAACCTGGCTTGTGGCACAGACGGGGCACTTCGATACCCACGCGGTCCGCAACATCTAACAGGGTTTCGCCAGGCGCTGCGGTGACTGTTTGGCCATTGAGCTCGAATTGCACGGGAGATGAATTCACTTGCGTCATATCAGCGCACCTCATGCGCAAAGTGGGTTGCCACGGACCGGATGGGGTTGGGAACGGCTTGGCCTAAACCGCAGATAGATGCATCGGCCATGACCGTCGCCAAGTCATTCAGCGTGTCCCAATCCCATTGTTTCTCAGCCATTAACGTGGCGGCTTTGTCTGTGCCCACGCGGCAGGGTGTGCATTGCCCACAACTTTCGTGGGTGAAGAAGCGCAGCGTGTTGAGGGCTGCATCGCTGGCACGGTCTTGATCGCTCAACACCACAATCGCCGCCGACCCGATGAAGCAACCATGCGGTTGCAAGGTGTCAAAGTCGAGCGGAACATCCGCAAGACGCGCCGGCAGAATCCCACCTGATGCACCTCCCGGAAAGTAGGCATACAGCGTGTGGCCTGGCAACATGCCGCCACAGTAGGTGTCAATCAGCTCACGCAGGGTGATACCTGCGGGGGCCAACTTCACGCCGGGCTGTTGCACCCGGCCGCTGACGCTGAACGAGCGCAAACCTTGGCGGTCATTCCGACCAAAGCCACTGAACCATGCCGCGCCCCGTTGCACGATGTCGCGCACCCAGTAGAGGGTTTCAAAGTTGTGTTCAAGCGTGGGGCGGCCAAACAAACCGACCTCAGCGATGTACGGCGGACGCATGCGCGGCTCGCCACGCTTGCCTTCAATGCTCTCAATCATTGCCGACTCTTCGCCGCAGATATAGGCACCGGCGCCACGTCGCAACTCGATCAGGGGCAAGGGCATCGGCGCCCATTCGCGTAACTGCTTCAAGGCTTGGGTTAACAATGCACGGCAGCCGTGGTACTCATCACGCAGGTAGATGTAGATGGCGTCGATACCCACGGTGGCTGCGGCAACCAACATGCCCTCTAAAAAGCGATGCGGATCACGCTCCAGATAAGTGCGATCTTTGAAGGTGCCTGGCTCGCCCTCGTCAATGTTGACGGCCAACAAGCGCGGCGCAGGCTGGCCAGCGACGATTTGCCATTTGCGACCTGCCGGGAAACCGGCGCCGCCCAGTCCGCGCAAGCCGGAATCTGTCATGGCCTGCAACACGGCCTCTTTGGTGACGCGCCCGTCATGGACGTCGCGCAGCAACTGATAGCCACCATGGTGCAAGTAATTTTGCAAGCCAACGTAAGCCGGCGCGATACCGCTGTTGTCGGCGGTTGTCACGACACTGGACTCCACGTGAGTCACCGGGTCAAAGTCACCCTCAGGCGATGCCTCGGGATGGGTGCGCTCATCGCGTGCGATGCATTGCATCACCGCCTCGCTGGTGGCGTGGATCACAGGACGTTGATGCACAACCGCCACGGGGGCTTGCTCGCAACGCCCCACGCAAGGCGCGCGAATCAGGCGCACATCTGGATTTTGATTCAGACGTTCAATCTCAGCCAACAGTGTCTCGGCACCGGCCAATGCACAGCTGAGGCCATCACAGACGCGGACCGTCAGGCTTGCGGCCTTTTCATCGCCTTTGAGCAAATCGAAGTGGTGATAGAAGGTGGCGACCTCAAAAACCTCTGCGGTCGATAGGCGCATCCAATCTGCCAAGGCGGTCAAATGATCCTCGGACAAGCCCAAGTAAGCATCTTGAATGCGATGCAAATACTCAATCAATAAATCACGCCGTGGCGCCTCGCCACCCATCAATTCAGCGATGACTGCGCGGGCAGAAATGGTCGGTTGCCGTCCCTTGAGCGTGGGGCGAGGCTTGTGAATACGAATGGGCTGTGCGACGGTCATTGAGGAGGCCTGTGATCAGAGGCCTCCATTATCTCAAACCGTCGCAATGGGATTAACCGGGGAGCCAACGGCGCCCGGTAAGTGCAGCGGTGGTGCCGTCAACAGGAATCGACTCCGACCATTTGCCCGCAACCAATTAGCCAACGGTGTGAGGTACCACAATTCGCCCAAATGGATGCCGTTCTTAAACAAACAGTGCGCATGTAACGGTAACTTCGGCTTTCTGATCGGCGCCATCCAGCGGCTGGGAATGATCTCCACGGCGTAGTTATCGGCAATCAAAGCAGCCACACCCGAGTCCGTAATCCATTGCAGCAAGCGCTCGTCCTCACCATCCAAGCCCGTACAGGTGTGATGCAGTTTCTCAGGGTCGGGGTTGCGATTCATTTCCAGCAACATCTCTGCAAAGCCCGTATGGAAGCAAACCATGTCACCCACACCAATCTCAACGCGATCGGCCTCTAAAACCCGCATTAAATGGTCGTAGCCAATCTTGATCCGCTCACGCCCGAAGTGGGCATGCAAATCAACCAACACACCGCGCCCTTGTGCGCCGTGTTGTGCCAAGTTCTCGATGCCCAAGGCAGTGGCCTTCGGGTTCTTAAAGGCGAATAAATCAGTGGTGTCGGATGCGACATCGGCCGCTGGTTTGATGTGGGCGTTGGCACGGTAGCCGTTGTAAAACACCTTTTCCGCCACGCCATCGCCATCGGCATCAAAGTAACTGCCCACGTGCGCGAATGAGTCCCATTGCGTCGAGTACTGTGTGGCCAAGATAGCGATGTCATCGCACACCACATCGGTGGCGTTGGGCTCTAGGTAGTCAAGACCCAGCACGTAGTTCTCGGGCCCCTCTGGTCCACCGCGACGTGTCGAGATCAATCGTGGTGGGAAGCGCGCTGGGTTGAGGGCGTTACCACCGGGAAAATCCAACGGCAGCGACAACGAAAAGGTTTGCCCGGTTTTGACCTCTGCAATGCCAGACAACACCTGCGCTGGTCCCACCAAGTTCATTCGACCGCGTTGGTCGTCAGCACCAAATTGCCCCCAGTTGCTTTTATCCGGGGCGTTTTTCCAACGATGCGTCATCGTACGTCTCCTTTAGGGCAGTCCATTCTTCACCACAATAACGCAGATGTTTATTTAATCTAATAAGTCTATTTTTTATATAAATTACACCGCTATGTGAGTACTTAAAATTTACTTTCAGTTCGACCGCGGCCGAAGGCCATGGCTTGAGCTGAGGGGCCATGCGCCGCATGGTCGCCACTTAACCAATGATTGGAAATGTATGAAATTTTTTACAGGAACATGTCTTCTGGGCCTTGCGCTCGTATCGACGCAAGTCATGGCAGCAGACCCAGCTCTACGGCTGCAAACCATTCGCGCCACGTCAGATGCCAACTTGTGCATCGGCGTATCGAGCAAATCAACGACTTATGAGGGTGCCGCCCTGGAGGTGCAAACCTGCAGCAAGCGCGAAGAAGGCCAGCTGTTTCCCGGGGGCTTGCAGAACTGGTTATACGTCGCGGATACGGATTACAACAGCAAGATCCTTTACATGCCTGTGAACCAGGTTGTTGGAAGTGGTTTTTGTATCGATACCCGCAACACATCAGCGGGCACGGCGGCGACGCTGACCGCCTGTGACCAAAGTGGCAAGCTGTTTGTTTACGGCGTTGTCACAACAAACCTAGGCAAGGAAACCGTGCTGCAAGCCAAAACACTCGCCAACGGTGCTGCGCTGACGTGGGAAAATGAAGTGATCGGCCGCCAGACTCAGCAGTGGGGCCGCGGCACTTACCCGCGTTAAGTACCGATCACATGGTGCACCGGGCGGCGGTTCCAGACGTGCTCACACAAACGTTCTGAATCGGTAGCCCTGCAGGACTCGGGCCGCTGCCACGGGCACCATCCGCCCCCTCACCGGTGCAGTTACCAAACGACAGGTGGCTCGTTGCCTGCGTGTTTGCACCGGGCGCGACTTGGGTCAACACGAGCACATTGTTAAGCGCGAAGTTGATGTTGTTACGCCCCCTGAGCACGTAAGGCTCACGGTTCTGGAGATAGAACAGGACGGCATCCGACAGTGTGTCGAGCGGGTTGCGGTTGTAGGGCGCAAACTCGGATGGATCCGCACCTGGGCGCGACACCTCGATCGCGACCCACCCCCGCGCAGTTCGGACAATTGGGAAAGCATGACCCGCAGACGATGAACCTTGAAAAGGTTGCAATAACTGCCCGGCAATCGTTGCAAGAACAGTTGTGCCAACGGGTGCATTTAAAAAGTCATGATCGATGATGCCGGTTGTGCCCCGCGAGAAATCGAAATAAGGCACAGTGACTTGCTGCGTTACGGCATAGTCGGGGAGCAGCGCAACAACGGATGCACTGCTTCGCTGGGAGACCAATGCAGCAAAAGCTTGCGCGAACCGCATTTGCGATACGGGGTCGGACCCACGATTTTGCCGTTGAAGCTCAAGGTCACTGCGCGTTTGCTGTTCGACACGCACCAAGGCCGCGCCTGTTGCCGGGAATCTCGCTTCAACCTGCGCGTGTACGAAGGCGGGGGAATTCATATCAAATAAATGACCATTGGCAGGTGGCTCACCACTGGCCAACTGCTCATGAAGCAGCCGAATGATCTCTAAGGCCTCAATATTGCACACCCCACAAAATCCGACGGTTGAGGTGTCGGCTGGCATTGCACCCACTGCCGCGAGCCGAGCGTACCAGGCATCGGTGAAGTCAAACGTCGGTGGAATGCCAGTCACGCTGAGCGCTGTCGCGCGAGCTGGGCACTGCTGGGTGCGATCCTGTTCATTAGCCAGTAAAAACTGCCACATTTGACTGCCTTGCGGGTTGACAAAGAAGGCGGTCGTCGCCTTGTCCGCCAAACTTTCTTTTTGCGGAATGAGTTCAGGCTTGATGGTGTAGGGATATCCCCATGCCCCGCCAACACCAAATACTTTGAGTACGTCCCCAGAGTCATTAAAAATACCGACGGTTTGCTGGCCAGCGGGATCCGTAATGGCATCGTGAACGAACGTCCAACGCTGGTTGGGCGAGGTATGCCGGTCGATGCCACAGCCGCTCAATGTGGTGTACTGCCAAGTTGTAGACTGCGGGTCCGTTTGACTGGTGAGGCAATAAGCGACATCCTCGTTCAAACCGTTGTTATGTTGAAACGATATCTTTTTTGAAACGGGATCATAGAGAGACGTGAAGGAATCGTTTTGATCACTGCGCATATGCAAAAAGGCATCCGCTGCATAGTTAGCGTAATAGCGCACACTGCCGTCATGCCAGTTAATGTCTGTTTTGAAGTTGTAAGACCGCGGCACACTCATGTTGCTGAGCCAAGTCGCCATATCACCGCTCAGGCGGTGTTGGTAACCGCCGCCGGCTTCTCCTGCAAACAAAAAGTAATTTGAATCGCGCAGCGCATAGTCACCCACAACCGAGGTGAGCTGATTGCCAACCAAGCGCCACTGCTGGCGCCGTTCCCCCATATCGCAACGCTGCACGCCAACCCAGTCCCAGCTCGCAGCACCAGCAGCAACCGACTTCGGTAACTCAATGCAGTAATCCAAACCTTTATAAGTCGTTGAGACGCGACCGTTGACATCGAATGCCCACGTTGGCGGTGGTGCCGTGTGCGACTGGCAACTGGCAAGTTGAACCAGCGCGCCCTCCCCCATGGGACTCTCGGCAAGCAATGGATTTAAGTGGTAACAATAGACGTCTTCGTCGTGCGTGATCACTTTGATTTGCCGCTCAAGGATCGGCCTTGCTGGTGTGGCGGGCATCCCTTGGCTCGCCAACACCAGAGCGGGCGCACTCAAGCCCACGCATGCGACCAAAATCCAAAGCATGCTGGTGATGTTGTTAGGAAAATATGCAGTTGTCGAAAAACTACGAAAAGTACATTGCGTCATCGCTATTCCAGTCTGTTTATTGGCTTGAAATTCTTAAACAGCCTGCGGTCGAAAACGTACTAAATCGGATGAAGATAATGGACTATATAAAAGATGAGGAAGCGCAATATTGCTAATATGTCGAATCCTTCAGGCCAACCTTTTAACCCTATGACCACACCCAACGACCGCGTTGCTGACGCCGCCATTGACCCCGTTTACCTCAACCGTTGGTCGCCTCGCTCGTTTAACGACAGCCCCATTACAGAGACTGAACTCAAAGCCATCTTGGAGGCGGCGCGCTGGGCACCCTCTGCCATGAACGCACAGCCTTGGCGATTCGCTTACACGCTGCGCGGCGACAGCGCATGGGCCGCAATCCACGGCGGTTTGGTGCCCGGCAACCAGCTGTGGGCGGGCAAAGCTGCAGCCTTGGTGGTGATCGCCTCTTACACCAAACTCACGCTCCCGACGGGCGGCGACCCCGTTCCCAACGCCAGCCACGCCTTTGACGCTGGCGCGGCGTGGGCATTCCTGGCACTCAATGCCACGCAACAAGGCTGGTTCACGCACGCCATGGGTGGCTTTGATGCCGCTGCCATCGCCGCCGCCGTCAACCTGCCCGCGGATACCGTTGTGCACGCTGTTGTCGCGATCGGTAAACAAGGTCCAGCGGACGTGTTGCCAGACGCTTTGCAAGCCCGCGAGAAGCCATCCCCTCGGCACCCGTTATCAGCATTGGCCTTCCACGGTCGGTTCTGATTTTTGTTTGACACCAGCCCGGATTGCCCATGACGTTTTCTGAACTTATCAAAGCACGCAGAAGTGTTCGGGGCTACCGGCCTGACCCCGTGCCGCGCGAGGTCATCGAAGAAATCATCTCGGTTGCCAAATGGGCGCCATCGTCCATGAACACACAGCCCTGGCATGTGCACGTGGTCACTGGTGAGCCACTGGATAACATTCGACGCGGCAACACAGAAAACATGTTGGCAGGTGTACCGCCCAAGCGTGAATTTCCCATGCGTGAAAGTTACGAGGGCATCCACCGCAAGCGTCAAATCGAAGTCGCGGTGCAGTTATTTGATGCCATGGGTATTGCCCGTGACGACACAGAGCGGCGTACGGATTGGGTCATGCGTGGCTTCCGTCAGTTTGATGCGCCCGTCTCACTGGTCTTGACCTATGACAAATACCTCGAACCTGCCGCCATCAGCCAATTTGATTTAGGCGCGTTCTCACACGCCATCGTATTGGCGGCTTGGGAGCGCGGTTTGGGCTGCGTCATCAATGGCCAAGGCATCATGCAGTCGCACGTGGTGCGCACGCATGCACAGATCCCTGATGATCAAGTCATCATGATTTGCATCGCCATGGGCTACCCCGACGACCGCTTCGTGGCGAACGACGTGAAGTCCCGTCGCGAGGACAACAAGAACTTTGTACGCTATGTTGGTTTTGATGATTAACCCTGCACGTCGCCTGCTGCTGGCGTTGCTGTGTGCGTTGCCCGCCGCCAGCTGGGCCTCAGATGATGTGTTGACCGACGCCATCAAGAAGATCAACGGCAACGTCGTCTTCATGCGGCACGCCATCGCCCCCGGATACGGCGACCCCGACAACTTCAAAATTGGCGACTGCAGCACGCAACGCAACTTGGATGACACGGGACGATCACAAGCGCGCGCCATCGGCAAAGCCTTGTCGCAAAGCGGGACCCAATTCGCAGAGATTTTGTCCAGCGAATGGTGCCGCTGCCAAGAAACCACCACCCTGCTGGGGCTTGGCAAGTGGGCCACCTTCGAAGGGCTTAATTCGTTTTTTCAAGGCTACGCGGATGCAGATACCACCATCCCCAAGCTCCAAAAAAAGCTGGCGACATTAAAACCTGGCGTGACCTTGATGGTGTCGCACCAAGTCGTCATCAGCCGGATCACGGGCGTGTCGCCCAGCAGCGGCGGACTCGTCGTCTACAACACCCAAACCAAACAAGCGACCCGCGTCACGCTCAATTAATCGGATGAGCGCCTACACCTGGACACCCGTCATAGCGGGACACGCAACGGCCGCCATCACCTCGCTGCTCATTGGCGGCATGATGCTTTACCGTACAAAAGGCACGCCAGCGCACCGCCTGTGGGGCAGGATATGGGTAGGGATGATGCTCGTGATCGTCCTCACCTCCCTGTTCATCTACCGCGATCACTACAGCTGGATTCACGGGCTCTCGTTCTTCACCTTGATCATGCTGCCCTACGGCGTTTACATGGCGCGCAAGCGCAATATCAAGGGACACAGAATGACGATGGTCAGCATGTACTTTGGGGCGTTGGTGATAGCGGGGATCTTTACGCTATCGCCCAACCGGCTTTTGGGGGACGCGGTTTGGAGTTGGTTGGGGTTGTGAGCGCGGTTGGTAGGTAATCTTGCCTAGCCCACGGCTCTGGTACGCCAGCCCAATCGACAGAATCCATAAGGTGCAATAAACCCAACCCAAAGCCCGAGGAGCATGTACCGAACAAAATCGGCAACTTCAGGGATCAAACTAACCGTTGAAAACAGTGCTTTCAACCCGATCCAAATGACCAGCAGCCCGACATAGCCTAAGGTGATGATGCCCGCAAGTGATTTCATGTCAGTAGCGGTGCTTTGCTTTCGGCGATAGTCAAAGTTCACATACCTTTTCTCGTAGAGAACTGCCGTGGCAAATCCAAAGAACACCCCGGCGCCCTTGATCTCTGCACCCGTCAAGGCATGCGGAACCAAGAAGAAGCACATGATCGACACAAACAAAATGACGCTCTGCATCGCAGGCGCAAGTGCGTTCCACTTTGTATGCTCCGCC
>ENA-ORCY01000269-ORCY01000269.1-marine-metagenome-genome-assembly--contig:-NODE-269-length-34571-cov-5.124543_pt1 | contig 34571 bp, 34 predicted proteins | sample MGYA00248634_ERZ508507 | MGnify/ENA primary metagenome ERZ508507 (study PRJEB26178, sample SAMN06266269) | marine metagenome | isolation source: Columbia River Estuary | place: USA:Columbia River Estuary... | reverse complement strand
CTTTCCATTACCTGTTGGTGCTGCTGGAGCGGACGCAACAGGAGTAGCCCCGCCTTTTTTATTTCCACCACCGCCACCACCTTTGGTCGCAGATGGATCTTCGACTCCAGCAACATTATCTACAGGATTATTGGAGTGCCAGTAAGGATCAAGTGTTACAAAAAGAGCATCACCCCATGTCCATGAGTAGTAGTCGCGAGGAAGCCCTATGCCAGGAACGGGAGTTGTGTTGCCTGAATAAAAGGAATCGGGTGCAGGTAGTGGGTAGTACTTCAAGCGAGCATTACCGGCCAATACTGCTGGATTAGTTTCCGTTCCATCGAGTAAGTAGGCAGCAGCTTGCTCATGATTTCCGTTGATTAGGAAGAGGGGGACAGAACTCGTTGCAGTTGTTAACCAATTGCGATGGGTGCTATAAATCTTTTCTACATTGGCCTTATCGGCTTGACCTTTACCAATGAGTGGATCAATGCTGAAGTCATCACCCATCATGATATGAAAATCAGGCTGCTGCAAAGCTATATTTGCAAGAGTTACTCCATAAAGTTCAGCATTGAACATCTTGCCTGCACGCTCTGGATGAGTGTCACCATGAACTGAAAAACTAAAGGTTGAGCCGGCCTTTCGGGCAGTTGTAAATGAGTACTGCTTTCCATTTACAAAATTGGCATCTGAACTGCCTTTGTAATTTACCCGGTAATAGACCTTTGTTCCCGCACGTAAACCTTTGATATCAAATACAGCTGGTGCACCCGGGGCTGTTTGTAACGGTGCCGTCTTTCCTGAGTAACGAGTTTTTGAAGTTCCATACTCGACATATGTAGATATTGGCTGAGAGGATAAAACGCTCACGGCAATCGAAGAGTTTGTTGGACGACCCAATACTTGAGTAATCACAGGCGCTGTAACGCCGATTGCCTTTCCGATGGATGTGCCCGCAACCGCAGTTGTAGCAGCCATCAAAAGTAGGGATCTGCGAGTTATAGGTGCCTTAGCCCAGGATTTCAACAAGTACGAAGATTCATTTGTCATTTCAAAACTGTAAATGAGATATCTGGGTCTTGTCATAGATCTTAGGTGAGAAAACCCAAGGAAAGTCCTGTGAATTTCACACCATATGCGAGAAATGAAAAAGAAGAGTCGCCCTATAAGCCCGAACAAAGACTCTTATGTTTCAAAGCCATAATCTCGAAGCACTTCACAGACTTGAACTGAGTATTCCTCGTAAAAGGAATCTCGACCCAACTGTTGGGCCATTTTGTGCTCATCTAAGTTCTTCCACTGCGAAATTGCCTCTAAAGAAGTGAAATACGAAACAGTTACCCCGTCACGACTTATTGCGTCTCGAAAACCGAAATGATGTTCATAGCCATCTATTGTTTTTACTAAGTTCTCCATTTTTTCAGACCACTCGGAATACAACTGCCCATCATCTAATTTGCGTGTTGACCGAAAGATAACCACGTAGGACATAGGTACATTCTGCCCACGTTTTTGCCCACATGCCCACAAATTTGCCCACATAAAATTATAAATTCTTGTTAGGTTATGCAGAGAGTTGTAAAAGAAAAGTGACCATCTCCGCACGGGAAATGGTCACTAATCACTAATTTAAAGAAGAGTCGCCCTATAAGCCGGATTCTGTCTTGCTATTGCTAGCGAGATCACCATCCATCTAGATCTGTAATTACTTACAGATTCAAGCAACCTACCCGGTGACTCGTGTGGGCACACTCAAACGCCACCTGCATGGTCTTGCTCCAAGTTGGGTTTACATAGCTACGTATATTGCTACACGCACTGGTGGTCTCTTACACCACCGTTTCACCCTTACCAATATTGCTATTGGCGGTTTACTCTCTGTTGCACTAATCCCGCGGATTGCTCCGGGTGGGAGTTACCCACAACTTTGCCCATTGGAGTCCGGACTTTCCTCGGTGCTTAAAAGTTAATTAGGCTCTTAAGTAACGCAGTGATCCGGGCGACTCTTCAAGGGTGATTCTACCTCTCCTGCCAATATCTTCATAAATCACTGCCCTTCTTGCCTAAATCGCAATAGCCAATAGGGTTTGGCAATGGCCAATACCGTTGATGCAGACTTTCTAGCTCTTCCGCTAAGCGCTCTCTCAGATGCAGCTATTGATGCAGCAAAATCTGCCGGGGCATCTCATGTTGATGTAAGAATCGAGAGAACTAGAACTGGATATCTCTCGCTAAGAGATGCAAAGCCTGAGACGCAGAGCGATGAATCAAATCTTGGAATTGGCGTCCGAGTAATCGTTGATGGCGCCTGGGGTTTTGCCTCCTCCCCTGATCTCTCAACTGATACCGCTAAGAAATTAGCCTTGAGCGCAGTTGCTATGGCAAAGACTTCAAAGCCGCTATCAACAGATGAAATTAAATTAGTTAGTGAACCCATCTATCCCAATAAAACCTGGGTCTCTTCATACAAGATAGATCCATTTCTTATCTCTGATAGTGAGAAGAAAGATCGCCTAGCATCACTTAGCTCAAAGCTTCTTGCATCCTCAAGTGTTAATCACACCAGCGCTCACACTATGTTTGTTAAAGAGCAGAAGCATTACGCAGACTCTGCAGGCACCAGCACAACGCAGCAGAGAGTTAGAGTGCAGACCCAGATTGAAGCAATCTCAATTGGTAGCCATGGCTTTGAAGCGATGCGAACTCTTGCCCAACCTGCAGGATATGGCTGGGAGTGGATGGATAACTCAATCTGGGATTGGGATAGTGAGATAGCAGAGCTGCCATCCCTTCTTGCAGAGAAAGTTGCCTCACCATCTGTTGAACCTGGCAGATATGACTTACTTATTCATCCTTCAAATCTCTGGCTAACAATTCATGAATCAATCGGCCATGCCACAGAACTTGATAGAGCCATTGGATATGAAGCAAATTACGCAGGAACTTCTTTTGCCACTCCAGACAAGCTTGGCAACTTAAAGTATGGCTCCCCTCTTATGAATGTCACTGGAGATCGCATTACGGAGCATGGTTTAAGCACTGTCGGTTTTGATGATGAAGGAGTTGCTGCTCAGAGCTGGGATATCGTTAAAGATGGAATCTTGGTGGGCTATCAACTAGATCGAAGAATTGCTGCTGCTGTCAATAAAGAGCGAAGTAATGGCTGCGCCTATGCAGATTCACCATCACATGTGCCAATTCAGAGAATGCCAAATGTCTCACTAAAAGCTGATCCCAATGGCCCTGATCTAAAGGGCTTAATTGAATCAATTGATGATGGCATTTTCATTCTTGGTGATAAATCCTGGTCGATTGATATGCAGCGCTATAACTTCCAATTTACTGGCCAACGTTTTCATCGCATTAAAGGCGGAAAGATTGTGGGTCAATTAAAAGATGTGGCATATCAAGCAACTACCACTGATTTCTGGGGGGCGATGAAGAGAGTTGGCGGCCCATCAACTTATGTTCTAGGTGGAGCATTTAATTGCGGAAAGGCGCAACCAGGACAGGTTGCCGCCGTTAGCCATGGCTGCCCAGCAGCTATCTTTGAGAAGATAAACATTCTAAATACCGTAGCTGAGGTGGGCAAATGATCTCTGCTCAAGATTTAGTCGAAAAGATTCTTGCTAAAGCAACAAGTGATGATTGCATTGTTTTAGTTAGAGATAAGACTCAAGCAAATCTTCGCTGGGCCAGTAGCACTCTAACTACCAATGGCGTAATTGCTACAAGATCGGTAACTGTCATTGCATTTATTGCATCAGGATCTGCAATGGCATCAGGCGGGGTTACTAGAACTAGTGTTGAAGAGGGAGATATTGACTCAATACTTGCTGAAGCTCTCGCTGCTGCTAAGGCATCAGGTCAGGCCGATGATTACGCCCCACTTGCTAAAGAAGTTAGCTATGGAAACTGGAGTGATAAACACGCGCCAACTGGGCCAGAGGTATTTTCTAAATTTGCCCCAGATCTAGGTGCAATGATGCAGGCATCTAAATCAGATGGCATTGAATTATTTGGATATGCCGAACATACCCATGAGAGCCTCTGGGTTGGCTCAAAAGGTGGGATGAGACTTCGTTATGACTCACCGGTTGGAAGAGTTGAGATGACTGGAAAGTCTCATGGACGCTCAAGATCTACCTGGTCTGGCGTTGAAACTCATGATTTCAAAGATGTCTCTGTTGAGAGAATTGATAAAGAGATTCGCCAGAGACTTAACTGGCAAGAGCGCAAAGTTGATCTTCCCGCTGGGCGCTACACCAGCATCGTTCCATCAGGTGCGGTAGCTGATCTCTTCACCTACATGATGTGGGTTTCAAGTGGCCGTGATGCATTTGAAGGACAGAGCGTATTTTCTAAAAAAGGTGGCGGAACTAGAGTTGGCGAGAAGCTATCTAATAAGAGCTTCCAGCTTTATAGCGATCCAAAGGATCAGCAGCTTCCAGGATCTCCCTTTGTCTCTGCTGCAGTTAGTTCACCATTTACCTCTGTCTTTGATAATGGGCAGGAGGCAAAGAGAGTTGATTGGCTTAAGGATGGAGTTCTTACTTCTCTATTACAAACGAGAGCAAGTGCGAAGTTAACTTCTCTGCCCTACACCCCACTTGGCGATAACTTGATTATGAAAGTTGATGGAGCAAGTGGAAATCTAGAGGATCTAATTAAGAAAGTTGATAATGGACTTCTTCTCACCACGCTCTGGTATATCAGAATGGTTGATCCCAATACGCTCTTGCTAACTGGACTTACCAGAGATGGGGTTTATCACGTCAAGGGCGGCGAAGTTGTGGGAGCTACAAACAATTTCAGATGGAATGACTCTCCAGTGAGCGCACTTTCTCGAATTGCTCAAGCCTCTGAGAGCGCTTGGACTCAACCAAGAGAGTGGGCTGGAGATATCACAAGCATGAAAGCTCCGGCGCTTGTGATTAATGACTTTAATATGTCAACTGTTAGCCCTGGAAGCTAGAGCTTAATAACCATCTAAAGCAAGGTTTACTAAGCGATCTGCCGCATGATTTTCTTCCCTTGGAATCCAGGTGAAGGTAATCAACTGCGGTGAGTGAATCTTCTTCGCTTCCATTGCAAGCTTTGCAAGAGGGATATTTTTAATCTTCCATCGCCCACTCATCTGCTCCACTACCAACTTACTATCTAGGCGAGCCTCAATATGAGCTGCGGGATCGATCTTATTAGCTGCTCTTAGCCCAGCAATTAGCCCTTGATATTCAGCAACGTTATTGGTGGCAATACCAATTTTCTCAGCAATCTCAATTAAGACTTTATCGCCTTCACATACCAGAGCTCCATAGGCAGCTTGCCCTGGATTTCCCCTTGAGCCACCATCTGCATAAATTATTAACTTTCTTGCCATTTAAGTAATCCTTATAAGAATTCTGCGACACTCTTCACAGCGTACTAACTCATCAATTGCTAGTGCATTAATCCTTGTTAGCTCTGCTGCGCTCATAGTTAAGTGGCAGCCCTGGCACTTTCCATCAGAGAGTCGAACTGCTGCAAGGCCATCACTTGTTGATCTAATTTTCTCATAGAGCGATAAGAGCTCTGCCTCAATATCTTTTACTAAAGCATCCCGATCTGATTTTGTAGCGCTTACTGCTTGGCTGATCTGCTCAAGTGCTTGGTCGCGATCTTTTGTTATTGCATCAACTTCAATTGCTAACTCATCGCGTCTCTTTGATAGCTCAGCAATTCTGCTATCAAGGCCTTCCAGGCGCACCATCACTTCAAGTTCAATATCTTCAAGCTCTGCTCGTCTTTTATTTAGTGATTCCAATTCATGTTGAGTCTGCTCTAGCTCTTTTGGAGTTCCCACACCTGATGAGAGGCGCTTCTCATCTTTTTCAATGCGAGATAAAACTTGCTCCACATCAAGCTCTGATTTTGATAGTTCATGCTTAATATCACTTCGCTCAGTACTAGCAGCAACTGCTAGATCTCTAGCGCTAGCAAATTCCAAGCGCTTTTCTTCAAGCAGCTTTGATAGCGGCAGATTATTTGCTTTATGTTCGAGTTGCATGAGAGATGAATCAAGGTCTTGAAGCGCAAGGAGGCGCTCTTGGGATAATTTCTCAGCTTTCATCACCTCCCCACTTTAGGCTAAGAGTGGAAAGGATCTATAACTAGCGCTCTCTTCTCTGCTGATTTAGGCTTACGCTCCTGATGAGAAGAAAACTTGCCGCTCTTATCTCACTTTCTCTGATTCTCTGGATTCTTCCTGCCACCACCGCCGCAGCTGCAAATCCAAAGGCTGGAGCAAAGTGCAGTAAAGCCAAGCAAGTAAAAATTTATAAGGGCATGAGTTATACCTGCATTAAGTCAGGAAAGAAGTTGATTTGGAGCAAGGGTAAAAAAGTAATTTCTGCAGAAACTTCATCAACGCCGACTCCGACTCCTACTCCCTCAACTTCTCCGACACCAACACCTACTCCAACTCCAACGCCTACAAAAGTTGGTTACACAATGGATCAAGTTAAGGCTAATAACACAAGTGCGAGCTGCTGGACTGTAATTGATAATTACGTCTACAACTTAACTAATTGGATTTCTTCTCACCCAGGAGGAGCTGGAGCAATTCGCTCTCTCTGCGGAGTTGATGGCACTTCTTCATTTAAAGCGCAGCATGCAAATCAATCCAACCCTGCATCACGTTTAAGCTCTTATCTTCTAGGGCCGCTTTCTAGGTAATTCTCTTTACTTTTTTAGGAATTGGATATTTAGTTTTATCATCTTAAGTAGTAACTTCTCATCCACTTTCCAATCAATGGGTACTTGAACCGTCTTCTTATTTACTTTATATCCCTCTAAATCCTGCTTCATAGCCAATAAAACCTTCTGGTTCCAGGGAGCGATAAGTATGTGATTTTTGAGTATTGATGCTCCAAACAAATACTCATTACCCAATTTCAACATTGGCTGATTCCATGCAATTACTAGCTCTAATTTTGGATATTTCTTTTTAATTACTCTAAATATCTTCTTAATAGTTTTGCTCTTTACTTCATCCTGGCCCTTTAGATATCCCTCTAAATCATCAAAGCGCTTAGAGCTCTTCGAGCCTCTGGAATACATCACAAGGGCATTTGCGTGAGCCTGGCTAAAGCCATGTTCTTCTCTTAAATAAGAGATCTGCTGGGGGTATTTAAGATCAGAGATATCTTTCATAACAGCAAACCAATAGCGCATTGGTTGGCCATACTTTGCTTCTATCTTTGGAAAGTAAGCCTGGCGACTTCCTTTATCTTTTACTGCCACTATTTTTTAGCGAGGTCCTGCAGCTCTATGACCGCAGCCTTGAGGATTACTACAGCAGCAGGTGCAATTACCTTCTGGGCAGCCACAAGGGCATTTGAAATCTTGGCTTGCATCACTCATTGATCTAGTCCTTATCTATCAAGCTGGTAAAGGCCCAGCCCCAAGCAAGACAGAAGAGAAAGACTCCAAGGACATATAAAAGTTCACCCATAACCGAACTCCTCTCGGTAACTGATTATCTGGTGGGCGCTGAGGGTTTTGAACCCCCGACCTACTCGGTGTAAACGAGCCGCTCTACCACTGAGCTAAGCGCCCTATCTTTAATACCTGCGCAGTCTATAACGATGCTAGCGCGCTTCTGTAATCCTCGATTTTTCTCGCCTCAGCAGGGCTATTTATTACGCTCCAGCGCACAATTCCTGCCTTATCGATAATAAATGTGCCGCGTAGCGCAAGGCCGCGATCTTCATTAAATACTCCATATTTGCTTGCAACTGCGCCATGAGGCCAGAAGTCAGAGAGCAGTGGGAAGTTATAGCCCTCCTTCTCTGCAAAGATTTTCTGGGTAAACATCGCATCACATGAGATTGCAAGTAGTTCAATATTCTCATTTTGGAAAGCTGATAGATCATCTCTTAGAGCGCAGAGCTCTCCAGTGCAGGTGCCGGTAAAGGCAAATGGAAAGAAGACTAGAACAACGTTTCTCTTTCCTCTAAAGGAGGAGAGTGAAACTTTCTCTCCAAATTGATTTACCAATTCAAAATCAGGAGCAAGATCTCCAATACTAATTGCCATTATTTTCTTCCACTCTTTCTCGCAACTAATCTAGTTGCAGTCCAATCCTTTGATGCTGGAAGCGTTGAGGTAAGACTTAAGCCTGCAGTCTGGGTGGCATCTTGAATATCACTTGGCTCAACATGTCCTGGCCTTGAAACCTTTGGGGTTAATAGCCAGATTGGACCAGATTCACTTAGATAGGTAAGACAATCAACTAACTCATCGATTAAATCGCCATCATCTTCACGCCACCAGGTAATAACTGCATCTACTACCTCTTGAGAATTTTCATCAAGGAGTTCACTGCCGGTAGCAGTTGAGATCTCACTACGAATTGCTTCATCGCAATCACTTCCAAAGCCTCGCTCCAATACGAGATGGCCGCTCTGGATTCCCATTCGGGATGCCAGTTGCCCTGGCCCCACCGGCGGGGTGCTCAATGCTTTCTCCTTAACTTTCTTACTTCGCTCAAAAATTGAGCCTTATGGGCTAAGTCCACACTCTTAAGGGCTAGAAAGCAACTTGGTAAAAGGGGCAAACTCACACGCCTTGGATTTCACTCAAAGCGCTATTTAAGGCAAAGATAGCCCTGTGAGCCCAGGCCCAGAGAATATGAATAATCTCCAAGACCTCCATGTAGATCAGCTAATCGATGCCAATCCTGATGAGACTGCCGAGTGGCACCAGAGCCTTGATTCCTTAATTAAACATGCTGGCCCAGCAAGGGCTCGCTATCTCATGCTCTCACTTATTAAGCGAGCTCATGAGGCAAATATTTCGCTACCAAATCTCCGTCTTACAGATTACATGAACACAATTCCTCCTGAGAGCGAACCACAATTTCCTGGTGATGAATTCCTAGAGAGAAGAATTCGGGCATATATCAGATGGAATGCAGCAATTATGGTCCATCGCGCTCAGCGCCCTGGAGTTGGTGTTGGCGGACATATTTCAACATTTGCATCATCTGCTGCGTTATATGAAGTTGGCTTTAATCATTTCTTCAAAGGAAAAGATCATCAAGGCGGCGGAGATCAGATATTTTTCCAAGGACATGCATCACCTGGAATGTATGCCAGAGCATTTCTTGAAGGACGCTTAAGCGAGCATCAATTAGATGGGTTTAGACAGGAGCTCTCACACTCTGGTGGTGGACTATCTTCCTATCCACATCCAAGACTTATGCCAGAGTTCTGGGAATTTCCAACTGTATCTATGGGACTTGGTCCAATTAATTCAATTTATCAAGCCCGCTTTAATCGCTATCTTCATAACCGCGGAATTAAAGATACCTCTGGCCAACAGGTATGGGCATTTCTTGGCGATGGCGAGATGGATGAACCAGAGAGCGTTTCAGCGCTAACTCTTGCTGCTAGAGAGAATCTAGATAACTTAACCTTTGTTGTTAACTGCAACCTACAGAGACTTGATGGACCGGTGCGCGGCAATGGAAAGATCATTCAAGAACTTGAAGCCCTATTTACTGGCGCTGGCTGGAATGTGATCAAAGTAGTTTGGGGAAGAGAGTGGGATCCACTCTTTGCTATGGATAAAGAAGGCGCGCTAGTTGAGCTAATGAATAAGACGCCAGATGGAGATTTCCAAACTTATAAGGCAGAGAGCGGCGCCTTTGTTAGAGAGAATTTCTTTAATCGCGATCCAAGAACAGCTGCGATGGTGGCTAATTGGAGCGATGATGATATTTGGAATCTAAAGCGCGGTGGCCATGATTATCAGAAGCTCTATGCTGCTTATCAATCAGCGATGAACCATAAAGGCCAGCCCACTGTAATTCTTGCTAAAACCATTAAGGGATGGACCCTTGGATCACATTTTGAAGGACGTAATGCGACCCATCAGATGAAGAAGTTAAAGCTAGAAGATTTAAAGGCGCTTAGAGATCGTCTCTATCTTGAAATCGATGATGAGAAATTAGATGAGAAGCTCCCACCATATTTCCACCCCGGAAAAGAATCACCAGAGTTCCAATACATGATGGAGAAGAGAGCAGAGCTTGGTGGTTCAGTTCCAAGAAGACGTTCAAAGTCAAAACCTCTTCCCCAGCCTCAGGATTCAGATTTTGCGGTGATGACTAGAGGCTCTGGAGCGCAAGAAATTGCCACCACGATGGCATTTGTTCGCCTGCTTAAAGATTTGGCAAAAGTCGAAGGCCTTGGCCATCGAATAGTTCCAATCATTCCTGATGAAGCTAGAACATTTGGTATGGATTCACTCTTTCCAACGATGAAGATTTATTCGCCTCACGGCCAGCAATATTTGGCTGTAGATAGAGAGTTGATGCTCTCTTATAAAGAGTCCACCTCTGGAGTAATTTTGCATGAAGGTATTAATGAGGCTGGATCAACTGCTTCATTTACCGCTGTTGGCACCTCTTACTCAACCCATGATGAACCAATGATTCCCGTTTATATCTTCTATTCAATGTTTGGTTTCCAGAGAACTGGAGATGCATTCTGGGCAGCAGCAGATCAGATGGCCCGTGGTTTTGTTATGGGAGCAACAGCTGGAAGAACTACGCTCAATGGCGAAGGCTTGCAGCATGAAGATGGTCATTCCCAACTTCTAGCTTCAACAAATCCAGCTGTAGTTGCCTATGATCCAGCTTTTGCCTTTGAGTTAGGCCACATTGTTAAAGATGGCTTGAAGAGAATGTATGGCGAAAATAGCGAGAATATTTACTACTACCTCACTGTCTATAACGAGCCATATGTTCAACCAGCAGAGCCAGAGAATCTAGATGTTGAAGGTTTATTAAAAGGTATCTATCTCTATTCAAAGGCTAAAAAACAGCGCCGGGCTAAGCGCCAGGTCAATCTCTTGGCCTCAGGAGTAGCTCTTAATTGGGCCCTTAAAGCGCAAGAGCTACTTGCTAGAGATTGGAAGATTAGCGCCAATGTATTTAGCGTCACCTCTTGGAATGAGCTAAGGAGAGATGGCCTAGAAGTTGACCGACATAATCTTCTAAACCCTCTAAATAAAAAGAGCGCCTACCTCACAACTAAACTCAAAGCTTATAAAGGAAGCGTTCTTGCAGTTAGCGACTTTATGAGAACGGTTCAAGATCAAATTGCTCCTTGGGTTGAGCAGAACTTTGCCTCCCTTGGAACCGATGGCTTTGGTCTATCTGATACAAGAGGCGCGCTACGTCGCCACTTTAAAGTAGATGCGGAATCAATTGTTGTTGGAGCTCTCTCGCAGCTAGCGAATCAAGGAAAAATCTCACCTAAAGTTGTTAAGAAGGCAATTGAAAAGTATCAGTTAAACAATGTCACTGCAGCAGATCCAGGAAATACTGAAGGATCTGGATGATCTCTCGCTTTGGAATAATTGATATCTCTCCAACAACTTTTTTTAATGGAGAATTTATCGGTGCCAAAGCTGTAGTTGATGAGGCGGTTGCAATCTCTGCCACCATCATAAGAGAAGGACATGAAGGATTTGATGCCTTTGCAGTTTTAGTAGATGAAAGTGGCAAAATTTCTTCTCGCGAGAAGATGCTAGAAATCTGGCCAAATAGCCAGAGATTTCAAGCTCATCTAAGACCCAATGCTCTAGGTAATTGGAGTTTCTATATCGAGGTGGCTTCAGAAAATCCTGGAGAGTTTGCTAAAGCTTTAATTACAAAGTCGGAGATTTATCCAATTAAAGTTGAGCGAGAGCGAGCTCTTATTGGAAATTGGTATGAATTCTTTCCTCGAAGTGAAGGGGCTATAAAAAATAGCGATGGCACAATAACTTCTGGAAACTTTAGAAGCGCAGCAGATCGAATTGCAGATGTGGCCAAAATGGGCTTTGATGTTTTATATCTCCCGCCGATTCATCCAATTGGTTACTCCCATCGCAAGGGCAAAAACAACTCACTTACCGCAAGCCCGCTTGATCCTGGGGTTCCTTGGGCTATTGGCAATGAATCAGGAGGCCATGATGCAATTAATCCTGAGCTTGGTGATTTTGATGATTTTAAATACTTTCTTAAAGTTGCCAAGAAAAATAATATAGAAATTGCACTTGATCTAGCCCTGCAATGCTCCCCCGATCATCCTTGGGTAAAGACAAACCCAGAGTGGTTTACCAAGCGAGCTGATGGCTCAATTGCATATGCTGAGAATCCTCCAAAGAAATATCAAGATATCTATCCCCTAAATTTTGATAACGATTATCCAGGTCTCTTTGCTGAAATCTATCGAGTAGTAACGCTATGGATTGAACTTGGAGTTAATATTTTTAGAGTTGATAATCCACACACCAAGCCGATTAATTTCTGGGCAGATTTTATTGCAAAGATAAATAGTAAATATCCTCAAGTTATCTTTCTGGCTGAAGCCTTCACAACACCAGCCATGATGCATGCACTTGGTAAAGCTGGTTTCCAGCAGTCTTATACATATTTCACTTGGCGAGTTACGAAATCTGAATTAGAGGAGTATGCCAAGGAAGTTGCTTATCAAACTAGTGCTTTCTTTCGCCCAAATTTCTGGGTCAATACTCCAGATATTCTTCCCTTTCACTTGCAGAGCGGAAATCCTGCTGCCTTTGCTCTTCGAGCAGTTCTAGCTTCAACTCTTAGCCCCTCTTGGGGAATGTATGCCGGATATGAACTATATGAACACATTCCGATTGCTGAGGGCAAAGAAGAGTATCGAGATAGCGAGAAGTATGAGATTAAAGTCCGTGATTGGCAGGGGGCAAGTAAGAAGTCTCTCACTCTTGCGCCATTTATCACTAAGTTAAATGAGATAAAGAATCAAAATATTGCTCTGCAGCGCCTAAGAAATATAACTTTCCATCAGAGCGATTCTGATCAGGTAATTGCCTACTCAAAGATGGAGGGCGATAATCTAATTCTGATTGTGGTTAATCTCGACCCATCTAAAGCCATTGAAACAATGGTCCATTGGAATCTCTCAGCGCTGGGCCTTGAGGATAAGAGCTTTGAGGTCACAGACCTACTAGATCAAGCAAAATACAACTGGAGTAGGGATACCTTCATTCGCCTTGATCCCTCTCGACCTATGGGAAGAGTTGCCCATATCGCACGCGTTAAGAAGTAATTAGGCTTTAGTCCTATGCGCCGCCTTTTTAAGAATCTATTTTCAAAGCGGAGCTCTTTTCAATCACCTCCTGCTGGATATCTAAATCCACATAGCACCCTTGGTGAATTAGATATGTATTTAATCACTGAAGGAAGACATGAATCGCTCTGGGAGGTTTTAGGAGCACATGTTAAGCGAGATGAGAGCGGTGAGTTAATTGGCACAGCTTTTAGCCTTTGGGCACCAAATGCAAGGCGAGTGAGTTTGATTTGTGATGCAAATTTCTGGGATAAAGAGATTAATCCCATGATTCCTCTTGGTTCTAACGGGCTATGGGAAGTTTTTATTAAAGATCTTGGCCCAGGGCTTAAATATAAATTTGCAATTCAAGGCCGAGATTCTCGCTGGGTTGATCATGCAGATCCATTAGCAAGACAGAGTGAGCCCCCGCCAAAGACTGCATCTATCGTTAATGAGAGCAATTATCGCTGGAGTGATGACAAGTGGATGGATAACCGTGGTTTATTTCAACCTTGGAAGAGTCCGATATCTATTTATGAAGTTCACTTGGGTTCATGGCGGCAAGGCCTTTCATATCGCCAACTAGCTCAAGAGTTAGGTCAGTACTTAATCGAGCAGAATTTTACTCATGTTGAATTTATGCCAGTTAGTGAATATCCCTATGATCCTTCTTGGGGTTATCAAGTCACTTCTTATTTTGCTCCAACTTCACGTTTTGGAAGCCCTGATGATTTTAGATTTCTAATTGATCACCTGCATGGCCTTGGCATTGGAGTTATTTTGGATTGGGTGCCTGCCCACTTTCCTAAAGATGAGTGGGCCCTAGCCCGCTTTGATGGTACTTGTCTCTATGAACATGAAGATCCACGTTTAGGTGAACACCCGGATTGGGGAACTTTGATCTTTAATTACTCAAGAAATGAAGTGCGTAATTTCCTAGTAGCTAGCGCTCTTTATTGGCTCGAGAGCTTCCATATCGATGGGCTTCGAGTAGATGCTGTTGCATCGATGCTCTATCTCGATTACTCACGAAAAGAGGGAGAGTGGATTGCTAATGAATTTGGGGGACGCGAGAATTTAGCCGCAGTGAAGTTTTTACAAGAAGCAACTGCAACTGCCTATAAACGTTTTCCCGGAATCATGATGATCGCTGAAGAATCAACTGCTTGGTCTGGAGTAACTAAGCCAACTTCTGAGAACGGCTTAGGCTTTGGATTTAAATGGAATATGGGATGGATGCATGACAGCTTGCAATATCTCTCCCATGACCCAATTCATCGCCTCTATCACCATAATGAGATTACCTTCTCAATTCTCTATGCCTTTAGTGAGAACTTCTTGCTCCCTCTCTCGCATGATGAAGTCGTTCACGGCAAAGCAGCTCTGGTAAATAAATTCCCCGGAGATCGCTGGCAGAAAATTGCCACGCTACGCGCACTCTATGGCTATATGTGGTCTCACCCTGGAAAGAAATTACTCTTTATGGGCTCTGAATTTGCTCAAAATGATGAGTGGAGCCATGACAAATCACTGGATTGGCATCTAACTCAATACGGCGAGCATAAAGGGGTGCAAGATTTAGTAAGAGATCTAAATTCGCTCTATAAACAAAGCCCTGCTCTCTGGCAGAGGGATAGTTCAAGCGATGGTTTTACATGGTTAGTTGGTGATGATGGCGCAGGAAATACTCTGGCATATCTTCGCTCCGCTGATGATGGATCAGAGATAATCTCAATTACAAATTTTTCGCCAGTTCCTCAAGAGAAGTATCACCTGCCAATTCCTAAAATAGGTAATTGGGTAGAGGTGCTAAATACAGATGATATTAAATATGGCGGATCTGGCGTGATAAATAGTGAGATAAAAATTGAGCAGAGGCAACATAGAGGATATGAAACTTCAGCGCTAATTCGCCTTGCTCCCCTTGCAACTATCTATCTAAAGCTTAATTAGCTTTTCTTAGGCTGACTTGCTGCTGCTACAAAGAAAGCCACGAGAATCAACATAACTCCAGGAATTGCCAAAGCGACAGGAAGACTTGCTGCTCCTGCGACAAGGGAGATCACCCCACGACCAATGAATGTAAGTACCTGATTGACGGCTCCAAGCTCTGCAACAGCAACTCCGCCTGGTTTATCAGAGCGAGCGCTGGCATAACCGAAAAATAAAGGACCAACAAAGGAAATTCCAAAGCCTGTTAGGAAAAATCCGAGGCAAAAGACGGTATATCCAAGAAATAAATTACTCTCTTTAATCTGCATGCTCAGAGCAAGCGAAGTCAGAAAGATAGTTCCGCCAGTAATAACAAAGGGTTGAACTATCTCTTTATCGCTTCGATCTCCCTTAATCCTGCTATAGCTGAACCTTCCAATGATCATCGCTCCCATAAATAAGAAGTAGGGGGCAACGGCAAGTGATTTGCTTACCTTAAATTCCTGGCGCGCCATAATAGTGGCCCAATCTCCAATTGATATTTCCAGCATTAAGGCGCATAGAAAACCAAGAGTAACTACCCAATCAATTCGAAAAGAAGAAATCAAGGTTTTAAAGGTGACAACTTCATCGCTCTCGTTAACTTCATTTCCTTTGAGCAAAACTTGTTTTGAAGCTCTTATTGATCTAATCGTCAAAAGATAGACAATTAAAACTAATGTTAAAATATGCCAATTCAATGATACAAAAGAAGATATCAATAGCGCGATAAAAGCAGTTGTAACTGCTCCTGCGCTCCACAAACCATGAAGCATGGGAATAATCGGTTTTCCACTCTCAGTCTGGCGGTGTAGAGCCTGAGCATTAATTGCTATGTGGTAAGAAGCCCAAGCATAACCACAAGTAATGTTAATGATAAGAAAAAATAATGGATTGCTTAATTCAATAAGTACCGCAATAGTCAAGTAAGTAACCGTTGAGCTGATGATTAAGACTTTGTAGACACCAACGCGATGAACTATGTGGCCAATGGTTAACATCGAGGTCAAAGCCCCTATTGATCCAGTGCTCATTAAAAATCCGAAATATGTTGTGGAGACCCCAAGATTTGCCTTTACATCGGGAAGGCGAGGAGCCAGACACATAACCCCAATACCGAAGAGGAAGAAAAAGGCTTGTAGATGGCGCAGTTCGCTACGTTCTAGAGGTTTATTCAAAACAAGGCGCTCGCTAACTCATTTCTAGAACGGATTAAATCAGGATCGGCAGGATCTACTAACTGGAAGAGTAATAATAGGTGCTCCTTAGCTTGCTTCTTCTCATCCCCGCTGGAGTTTTTAACAAAATTTATCAGCCTTGCAAATGCATTTTTTTGCAGCCCTTGTGCAATCTCCACATCAGCAGCCATTACCGCCTTGGCAATAGATGTAGGTTCACTATCGGCATCTTTTATAGTAAGAGCAGGATTTAGAGCTGAGATACGTAGCATTAACTCACATTGTGCAAGACCAATCTTGGCAACTGGCTCATCGGGTTTTCTCATAAGCCAATTTCGATAAGCCATTGCAGCTCCCGAGTAATCCCCATTTTCCAAAGCGCTTAGCGCAGCAGCCTCCTCTGGTTCCATTGGAATCTCTTTTACCTCTGGGACTTCAACGTTTAAACCTTGTTCTTTTGCTAATTCGAATAGCTTAGTTATTACCATGACAATCTGTTCTCTTGGATAGATGCGATCAAAGAGCGCAACAGGTTGCTCATTTATAAATGCAATTGCAAATGGAACTGCAGTAATTTTCAGCGCCTGCGCTAATTGCACTTGAGTATCAGCATTGATCGCTCCAAAGATCCAACTCTCATTATCTTCTTTTGCGATACTTGCCATTAGCTGCCTTAGCTCAACAGTTGCCACACTTCTTGGCGAGTAGGCGAGCAGAACCACAGGTTTTTCTTTAGAACGGGCAACATAATCAGCCATAAAGTTTTCAACAGTTGCCTCATCACTTGCAGTAGCACCTACTTCAACTTTTGGTTTAGTTAGCGAGCTCAAATCAAAGGCTCGACCAAAACCAGCAGGAGGCATGCTCATAGCGTTATTCTCTCAAAGACTAGGAGCACCAGAATCCATTCTCTCTGGCAATACCTTTGAAATGTAGTCATTGGTAGCAAATTCAAGGCCTAAATCTCGCCCTGCCTTCTCACCCAAATACCAACGATGTTCAAGAACTTCATGAAAAAGCTGGGCATCCTCTACTCGCCCTCGCATTGCAGCAGGAACTGTATTGATGACCTTATAGAAAACTTCATCAAGCCAGCGCTTGGCAGCTTCTTCTTTCTTGGGAGTTTTCTCAACTTCACGCGATCTAAATCGATCAAATGAGGCCAATATTCTCTTTGCCTGAAGTTCCTCAGTCTCAAGGCCCATAAGTTCAAGTAATCGATGTGAGTGATAATTCGGAGCAACCAACTTTGGAATAAAAGTCACTGTTGATTTATCGCCAGCTAATTGAATATCTACCTCTTCCACTGCAAAGCCGATATCTTGCAGCGAACGCATCGCTCTCTCCACCGCATGCCTATCCCCTGCTGGCAAGACTTGAGGTTCACTAAGTGATTTCCATATCTTTCGATATCTAGTAATTACGGATTCGCTTGCTCTGATGGGATCCATAGCTGGAAAGAGAACTCCAGCTATCTTAAGATCTTCAAGTTCTGCAGCAACATTAAATCTTGCAAGCTCTAAGTCATGCTCTCGCTGTCCATCACTTAACTTCTTTTGAAACTCTCCAGTTTCGGCATCAACTAAATAAGCAGCAAACCCCTCAGCATCCCTTCTAAATAAAGTATTTGAAAGGGAACAATCTCCCCACCAAAATCCCAGTAAGTGAAGACGAACCAGTAGATATGCCAGAGCGTTGGCCATATTGTTAATTTCATGTTGGGTTATTTGACCACTTAAAATGACTCTATAGGGAAGTGAATAAGGCAAGAATCTAGTAACAATTGCGCAAGGTAGCTCTTCGGCATTTTGGCTGTGGCGATTGGTAACAATTGCTACCTGAGCAACAGCTGGTGCTCCCCTGAGGCTTAATTCACGCAAGGCTTCATACTCACGCACTGCAAACTCTTCAACGGTTTCCTTTACTGCATAAATTTCACTTGCAGGATCTGAGGTTGAGCGAACTAATCTGACAATATGGCGGGAAATACCGCGTTGAGCTGCCAGAGTTTCATCCTCGGGCCACTGCTCCAATGGAATATGCCAGGGCAGGTTATAAAGGGCTGAGATTTCCTCGCCTAGTCCTTTTATATGTAATTGTTTATCTGTCGCTGCCACTGCTGCATTCTTTCAGGCTTTAGACTAGTTATATGGCGAAAATTAGAAGAGTTCTTAAAAAAGTTGGAGTAAAGCCATCTAAAGTTCAAGAAATTCAAGATTTTGGAAAGAAAGGTGCTCCACTTAACACTCAACACCCCTTCTATTTTGGCTTTCTTGCTGCCTCCGGCGCTTTAGTGGCGATAGCTCTACTGCGCGCTCTTCAATCAGCCAGCCAGGTATTTGTTCTGATAATTATTGCGCTCTTTTTAGCCATGGGGCTAAATCCCACAGTCGATGCGCTGCAATCTAGAAAACTAAGTAGATCAGTAGCAGTTTCATTAGTGGTCTTTATTGCCATTGCAATTATTACTTTATTTGCATTCGTTGTGATTCCCCCTGTCGCTTCACAAGGAAATGATCTTCTGGAGAGTGCTCCACAGCTATTAGATTCACTTCGAAATAACGCCACTATCAATCAGCTAAATAATGATTATGGCTTCATTGACTCTCTAGAAAAAAAGTTTGAAGAGTGGATCTCTGATGGAAAGATAGTAACTGGAGCATTTGGTGGAGTTCTTGGGGTGGGAAGAACTGTCCTATCTGGCGCTTTCTCAGCCCTGACAGTTTTAGTCCTAACCCTTTACTTCTTAATTTCTCTGCCATCGGTAACAAAAATCTTTTATCGCCTAGCTCCAGCATCAAGAAGAGCACGGGTTTCAAGTATTGGTGATGCAATAATTTCTCGAGTTGGAAGCTTTGTTGGAAGTCAGGTACTAATTGCAGCCCTTGCTGCTCTATTTGTCTTTGCTCTTGCCTTAGGAATAGATCTTCCATATGCCGCAGCTCTAGCAATGGTGATTTTATTTGTAGCCTTAATTCCATTAATTGGCCACTTTCTTGGAGCTAGCATCGTAGTTTTAGTTGCCCTTACCCAATCACCAAGTAAGGCCCTTCTTGCTCTAATTCTTTACACCGTATATGTTCAGATTGAAAATTTCATTATTACGCCAAGAATTATGAAGCGCTCACTTGCCATTCCAGGCTTAGTAACAATAGTTGCCGCGCTTCTTGGCACATCACTTCTTGGTTTAGTTGGTGGAGTTCTAGCCGTTCCAATTGCTGCTGCAATTCTTCTAATTATGGATGAAGTGGTATTTCCAAAAACTGATAACGCCTAGCTTAAATTTCGAGGGGCAGAGGCAGGCGCTTGGGAGCAATGACTTTAACGATTTCACTTAAGACTCTATGCACAAGAGGCTCTCCCACCCATAAGTGTTTACCATCTTTAACAGCAATAAGTTCAACTTGAGGAATTGGAGCAAATCGCTGCTTAGCTTGATCTGGCTTTAGATAATCATCAAACTCTGGAATTAGCGCAGTGACACCTCTTCCATCCTCTCCCCAGAAAGCAAGGTCATCATCTGTTGAGAAGCGCAGAGGTGGTGAGAGAAGTATTAGCCCCATTACTCTTTTATCTCGGGCATATTTCAAAGCTAAATCACTTCCAAAAGACCAACCACTTACCCATAACTTCTTCATGCCAAGTTGATCGAATGAGTAATTGATTGCTGCAACTACATCTTCTTTCTCGGTAATCCCATCTCCAAATTGACCTTCACTTATTCCTTGATCACTTTTTGTGCCGCGAGTGTTAAAGCGGATCACGTTAATTCCTGCTAATTCTGGAAGGCGATTTGCAGCTTTTTTATAGATATGGCTATCCATCATCCCGCCATGGGTTGGCAGTGGATGAAGGCAGAGCAGGCCAATTCCCTGCTCATCTTGGATTGGCCTAGCAATTTCACCTATTAACTTGAGCCCATCGCTGGTGAGAAAGGTAATAGCGCTGCGCTCGGCGGGCAGAACTGTGCTGGGTCGTATCAACTCCGCCATGCCTGTAAGTTTATCCCTGAGTATGAAAACCTTCGAATCCTTAAATCCGGCAACCGGCGATGTAATTGGGGTATTTCCTCAAACTTCTGCCAAAGAAGTCGATGAAGCTGTTGCTAAAGCAAATGTTGCAAGTGAACATTGGGCTTCTCTAAGTTTTAGAAAGCGCGGAATCATCCTTCGTGATTGGGCTTCGCTATTAACCCGCGAGATTGAAAGCAGCGCAGATTTAATTCATCGCGAGACTGGAAAGCCCTTAAGTGATGCTCGCCTTGAAGTCAGCATTGCAATTGAACATATTGGCTGGGCAGCAAAATATGCGCCAAAAGTTCTAAGTGATCAATCTCGCCCTTCAGGTTTATTAATGTTTAATATGGCTGCAAAAGTTCAGAGATCACCCTTTGGCGTAATTGGAATTATTGGGCCATGGAACTATCCATTTTTTACACCTATCGGCTCTATCGCCTATGCCTTAGCAGCTGGAAATACCGTAGTTTTTAAGCCAAGTGAATTCACTCCAGCAGTTGGATCATGGCTTGGAGAGAGTTGGAAACGTATCGCTCCCTTTGCAGATATCTTCATGGTGGTAACTGGTGGAGGTGATACTGGAGCCGCTCTAACTAAGTCTAAAGTGGGAAAAATATCATTTACAGGATCAACTAAAACTGGAAAATTAGTTGCAGCAGCCTGTGCGCTTAATATGACTCCGGTGCTACTTGAGTGTGGCGGCAAAGATGCAGTTCTAATAGATCGAGATGCTGATTTAAAGAAAGCTGCCGAAGTAACGCTCTGGCACGCTATGGCTAATGCGGGTCAATCTTGTATTGCAGCAGAGCGAGTTTATGTTCACAGAGATGTTGCTGAGAAATTTTCTAATTTAATTGTGGAGCAGGCGACAAAAATCAAAGCAGGCTATGAAGATGGGGCTAACTACGGCCCGGCCACCATGCCATCTCAATTAAAAGTAATCAAATCTCATATCGATGATGCAGAAAAACGCGGAGGGCGCTTTCTCTTTGGTGATAAGTCTGCTGTAAAAGGTAACTTTGTTAGCCCTGTGATTCTGGCTGATGTCCCTGAGGATTCAAAGGCAATATCTGATGAGACTTTTGGACCGACTTTAATCATCAATACTGTTAGAAATATGGATGAAGCAGTTGATTTAGCAAATGCCAGTAAATATGGCCTTGGCGCTGCCGTCTGGTCAAAGAAGAATGGCAAGAGAATTGCCTCACTACTTAAGTGTGGAATGGTTTCAATTAACTCAGCTTTTTCAAATACCGCTGTAAGTTCTCTCCCCTTTGGCGGCATAAAAGATAGCGGTTATGGAAGAACTCATGGCGCAGAGGGCCTCCTTGAATTTACCTATCCAAGAGCGATAATCAAGCTTAGATTTAGAATCCCTATTAATTTTACAACTTTTGATAGGAGCCAGAGAGCCGATCGAATAATTATGTTGTTAACAAAGATTTTGCATAAGCGCCGCCGGCGTTAAAACCTAGGAGCGCTTCTACTTCTCTCAACTTTTGGTTTTCTCTTATCTTTCTTTGTCCAACACGCGCTATGCCAATGGCGACGAGATTCCACATCATGTTCAATCCAAGCAACGATATGTGGAGTTGCCATGGGAATTAACTGATCACAGCCCGGGCAGCGATAAGGCTTATTCGAAGATGATCCGGTGATTTTTCGGACCATATAGATTCCTTCGATGTGCTCCTCAATGCTTTGATGGGAGGGGGAATCACTCTCTTCATCAATTTTTGCTCTATGACCACGTTGTTTTGGTCTATTTCTCCGAGGACTCACGGGGATATTCTCTCGTAATTAAGGCAAGATTACCTCCGTGAACTCAAGGCTTCTAAAGATAATGACTACCTGCCTTGCCGCTACCCTGCTTTCAACTGCAAATAGCCAAGCAGATCAGGTCAAAGTTGTTGCAAAGAAAACCGCTAAGCCCATCCCCTCACCTGCAGCCAAGTGGCCCCCTGAAGGATTTAGAGGCAAGGAAGGGGTCTATGCAAAAGTTCCAAGTAGTAAAGATGTAATCGGCCTACTCTCTGCAAAGAAGTCACTTCAGCCACTAGTTAAAACGTGCGAAGAGTTTGCTTGCGGCGCCGTATTTGTCGCTGCTGAAACGGGATGTAAATGGTGGGAGGTTAATTCTGCTGTTTTTAGGCTAAATGCCTCAGATTTGAGTAAAGAAAAAATTGGAACGCTGACCACCTATCACAAGAGCAGTCAAGAAAAGGCTCAAGCTACTATCTTTCTTATAAGTGGAGCCGAGGTAACTCCCGGAACTTCTATCGGATCAATAAGAGTAATTTGCCATAGAGATTCGGCAAATAAACCAAAGCCAGGCAATATCTACTCACCAATTGCTGCCCCCACTCCAACTCCTAGCCCAAGTAATTCTTAGGGGCCAGTAATGCTTGGTGGAATAAATAACACTCTGTTTTTCACATCTTTTGCTGGCTTTGCAGTGATGGGCTTATTTATCATTTTGCTTAAGTGGGCCTTTTCTCGTGGCTCATCACTAGTTGAGAAGCCAAAAAAGATTGGTGATGAAGATGAGTATGGATTATTAAAGGTAGTCGCCTCGCCAGCTAACTTTGTAGAAGGTGAGATGTTGAGGTTGAAATTAGATGAACATGGAATTAAAGCAACTTTGACTCAAACCAAGAGTGGCCCAAAAATACTAGTCTTTGAAAAAGAGATTAGCGTGGCTCAGGCAATCTTAAGAAGTTAGCGATTCTTTCCAGGAACCCAGAGTTGATCTCCACTCTCTCTATTTTCATAACGAGCCAAAACGAAGAGTAAGTCAGATAAACGATTTAAATACTTTGCTGTTAGTTTATTTACACCCTCACCAAATGAGTGAATCGCTTGCCAAGTTCTCCGCTCAGCGCGCCTAACTACAGTCCTTGCAACATGCAGATGAGCTGATGCTGCGGTTCCTGAAGGAAGCACGAAAGATTTTAAAGGAGCAAGGCTTGCGTTGTAATGATCAATCTGGGCTTCAATGTAATCAACCTGTGATTGCAATACTCGCAGTGGTTCATGTTCTGGATTATCCACAACTGGCGTGCAGAGATCTGCTCCAACATCAAACAAATCATTCTGAATTCGAACTAATAATTTTGAAATCTCTTGATCTAAGTTAGCGCTAGCTAGAACCACTCCAATATAGGAATTTGCCTCATCCACGGTGGCATATGCCTCAAGACGTGGGTCATTTTTAGAGGTTCGACTCATATCCCCTAGTGATGTCGTGCCATCATCGCCGGTTTTTGTATAAATACGAGTCAGATTTACCATGGGCTCACCCTAATAGAGTCGTTACGATGTAGCCACTTAGGTAGGCAAATACTTGGAATTGGGAAGGAATTAAGAGGAGTTTATGGCCAAGCTCTATCCCATAGCCGGGCAGATAAACCCTGATCGCTTCCGCGTCGTTGGTGGCGCGCGTCTTTCTGGCGATGTCTCTATCTCTGGTGCGAAAAATTCTGTTTTGAAGTTGATGGCGGTCTCACTACTTGCTCCAGGAAGTTCAACAATTAAAAATGTTCCAGATATTGCCGATGTTTCCATGATGGCAGAGCTGCTGGAGCAGCTAGGTTGCAAGATAAGTAGAAACTTTGAAAGTAAGAGCATCACAATCGATGTGCCAGAGGTTCCAGGTCATCGCGCTGAGTATGAATCAGTTAGAAAACTTCGAGCATCAATAAATGTTTTAGGCCCCCTTGTTGCAAGGCTTGGAAAAGCAGAAGTTGCTCTTCCTGGCGGGGATGCCATTGGTTCAAGAGGACTTGATTTTCACACCAAAGGCCTTATCGCACTTGGCGCTGAGGCACATAACGAACATGGCTACATCATTGCAAGCGCTGCTAATGGATTAACTGGAACACAAATTGAACTTGAGTTTCCAAGTGTTGGTGCTACTGAAAACATTATGAGCGCAGCAGTTCTGGCATCAGGGGTAACCACACTTGAAAATGCTGCAAGAGAGCCAGATATTGTTGATATTGGAAACTTTTTAATTGCTATGGGAGCTGATATTCAAGGACTTGGCACATCAACAATCACAATTACTGGAGTGAAATCCCTTAAAGGAGCGACTCACACTGCAATTCCAGATCGAATTGTTACTGGAACTTGGGCATTTGCAGCAGCTATGACTTTAGGTGATATCAGCATTCATGGCGCAAGAGCAGAGCATTTAGAGCTGCCCTTAGAGAAACTAGTTTCAGCAGGTGCGGTAATTACCAGTATTGCCGATGGAATTAGAGTAAAAATGGATAGAAGACCAACTGCGATTGATGTAGCAACTCTGCCCTATCCTGGTTTTCCCACTGATCTACAGCCCTTTGTCATCACCTTAAATGCAATTGCAGAGGGTGATTCACTAGTAACAGAGAATGTCTTTGAAGGACGCTTCATGTTTGTTAATGAACTCTTGCGCCTTGGAGCAAAGATTAGAGTTGATGGCCATCACGCATCAATTACTGGAATTAAAGAGCTCTCTTCAGCCCCTGTTGTTGCCTCAGATATTAGAGCTGGAGCAGGTCTTGTTCTTGCCGGTTTGGTTAGCGATGGAATTACCTTCATTGAAGGTGGCCATCACATTGATCGTGGCTATCCAGATTTTGCCCAACAACTACAAGCACTTGGAGCAGATGTAACTAGAGTTGATTAAGGCTTTTATCCAACGCTAACCTTAGTGATAAAGCCTGACTCAATACTTACAGTCACTCTATTGGTTCGATAATCTTTAGTAAGCATAAATTCCTCGCCATCTTTCTCACCGATTCGATAAAGCCAAGAATTAGCAGCTGCGCAAATCTCTGCCCCCACTTCGCTCATAGAAATCAGCTGCTTAGCTCTAGCTTCAGAGATCATCTCTTCATTTTTTAGGGCAGCTGGACAAGTTCCAGCGCTGCTTCCAACTTCTAAATATTCGCCTCTAGTTTCAGTTCTGCCAATTGCAATTACCGCTGAAGATTTTGTCTTTGCAGTAGCAGTAATTGAGTAGATGCCGGCTTCGCCGCCTTGAGAGATTCTTGAGAGAAAGAAGTAATTCTTCTTGCCATATGGTTCATAGAAAGGTGATCGCTCATTAATCTTCATCACTATCTTCTTGCCAGATGGAGTAGTGATAGTTATTAAAGGAAGTTGGGAGCTCTTTAATTTATTAGTAGGCATAGCATCAACTATCAAGTATTCGACGTTTAATTCATCGCCCTTTTTTAAGGCAAAACGAACGCTTCGCTTCTCTTTAGCCTTAGCAAAGTCTGCATAGACAGCAAATGAGATAGTTCCATCAAGCAGAATTGGGCTCTTAGAGACAGTGTTATGTGAACTCTTTAGATTGACTGGGTAATGCGCAAGTGCCGGCCCAGCGCTAAGTATGAGCGCAAGAGCAATAAAAAGAGAGCTACTGCGTCGCACTCTCGCCTAAAACTGAAACTCGATTATTAGCAACTGAGATAAAACCACCACTAACTTCAAACTCTTGCACGCTGCCATCAACACCTTCAATGCTAACTTTGCCATCTACTAAAACTCCAAGAAGTGGTGCGTGATCTACCAATATTCCAAGATCACCTTCTAGTGTGCGAGCAGAGAGGGAGATCGCTTTGCCAGAGAAGACACGCTTCTCTGGCGTTACGAACTCAACGGTTAGAGTTTTATCTGACATTTTCTACTTCTTTGCCAACTCTGCAGCTTTGCGTTCTACATCCTCTAGACCGCCGCACATAAAGAAGGCCTGCTCTGGAATATGGTCATAATCTCCATTAGCTAGCGCATCAAATGCTGAAATAGTTTCGGTAAGTGGAACGAATGAGCCATCAAGTCCGGTAAAGACCTTAGCTACGAATGTATTTTGCGATAGGAAGCGCTGGATGCGACGAGCGCGACCAACCAGAATTCGATCCTCTTCAGATAGTTCATCGATACCAAGGATGGCGATGATGTCTTGAAGATCTTTATATCTCTGCAAGATCTGCTTCACACGGTTTGCTACTCGGAAGTGATTCTCTCCAATGTAGCGAGGGTCAAGAATGCGCGAAGTTGAATCAAGTGGATCCACCGCAGGATAGATACCAAGTTCTGAAATTGGACGAGATAGAACTGTGGTGGCATCAAGGTGGGTAAATGTGGTGTGTGGCGCAGGGTCTGTAATGTCATCAGCTGGGACATAAATAGCCTGCATCGAGGTAATTGAGTGGCCTCTAGTTGAAGTAATACGCTCCTGAAGCACGCCCATTTCATCAGCAAGAGTTGGCTGATATCCCACAGCAGATGGCATACGACCAAGAAGTGTTGAAACCTCTGATCCTGCTTGAGTAAAGCGGAAGATGTTATCGATAAAGAGGAGCACATCTTGCTTCTGCACATCACGGAAATACTCAGCCATTGTTAGAGCTGAAAGTGCCACACGAAGACGCGTTCCAGGCGGCTCATCCATCTGACCAAAGACTAGAGCTGTCTTATTGATAACTCCGGTTTCAGTCATTTCCAAAAATAGATCGTTACCTTCACGAGTACGCTCACCAACACCGGCAAATACCGAAACGCCACCAAAGTTTTCAGCAACGCGATAAATCATCTCTTGAATAAGAACTGTTTTACCAACACCAGCGCCGCCGAAGAGGCCGATCTTTCCACCTTTAACATAAGGAGTTAGTAGATCGATAACCTTAATTCCGGTTGCAAACATCTCAGTCTTTGATTCAAGTTGATCAAAGGCAGGAGCAGTTCTATGAATTGGCCAACGCTCTTTGATATCAAGAGATGAGGTTGGCACATCAAGTGATTCACCGAGGGCGTTAAATACATGGCCCTTTGTGACATCTCCGACTGGAACAGAGATCGCCGATCCGGTATCACTTACTTCAACACCACGAACCATTCCGTCGGTTGGTTGCATTGAGATAGCGCGCACCAAGTTATCGCCAATGTGTTGGGCGACCTCTAGTGTGAGCTTTCGTACCTCACCGCCAAGTTTTACCTCTACGTTTAACGCGTTATAGATCGCAGGCATCGAATCTGCTGGAAATTCGATATCAACGACCGGTCCAATTACGCGCGCTACGCGTCCGGTTGCTGTCTTAGTTGTCATTATTCGCTCCCTGCGCTTGCTGAGGCGAGCGCGTCTGCGCCGCCGACGATTTCACTGATTTCTTGCGTAATTTCGGCCTGACGGGCCGCGTTTGCAAGTCTGGTCAACGACTTTATTAGCTCATCAGCATTATCTGTTGCTGACTTCATCGCACGACGTCTTGCTGCATGTTCGGAGGCTGCCGATTGCAGAAGAGCGTTATAAACGCGCGACTCGATATAGCGTGGCAGAAGGGCGTTGAGTACTTCTGCTGCATTTGGTTCAAATTCATACATTGGTAGAAGCCCTGCAGGCGCTGGACCTTCAGCTTCAACAACTTCTAGCGGAAGCATCCGCTTATTCATCGCAATCTGAGCAATCATTGATCTAAATTCGGTATAAACAATATGAAGTTCATCCACACCATTGACATCAGTTATGGCATCTGCAATAAATGCAGGAATCAACTCATCTGAAATCATCTTGGCATGAGCATAGGTTGGGTTATCAGAGAAACCAGTCCAAGAATTCTTTATTGGGCGATTACGGAATTTGAAGTAGTTAACTGCTTTTCTTCCCACCAGATAGGTATTTACCTCAAGTCCGCGCTCTTTAAGAGTTATGACTAGGCCATCTGCTTCCTTAATAGCACTTGATGAATAAGCACCAGCCATACCTCTATCTGCAGTAATGATTAATACCGCAGCTCGCTTTGGATTTGTTGATTCAGTAGTTAGCGGGTGATCAGTATTAGAAAATGTGGCAACTGCGCTCACTGCACGCGTTAATTCATTTGCGTACGGGGTCGATGCTGCTACTCGTTGCTGCGCTTTGATGATACGCGATGCCGAGATTAACTCCATGGCACGAGTGATCTTCTTAGTCGCTTTAACCGAGCGAATGCGTCGACGATAGATGCGTAGTTGTGCGCCCATTTATCTACTTCTTATATTTCGTAATCTGCTCGGTGCCATCGCTGCCTTCTGCTTGAGCAGGGGCTTCATTAACAGCAGAGGCTGATGATGAGGCAAATTGCTCTTTGAAGGTATTGATAGCTGCGGTCAATTTGGCAACAGTGTCATCGCTTAGCTCTTTGCTCTCAGCGATTACATCAAAGATTGCCTTATGTTCGCGCCCTACATAATCAAGAAACTCTGATTCAAAGCGGCGAATATCAGCAACTGGCACTACATCTAACTGTCCTGTTGTTCCAGCCCAGATAGAGACAATCATTCTCTCTAGTGAGAATGGGGTGTATTGCTGCTGCTTTAGAAGTTCAACTAAACGGCTGCCGCGCTCTAACTGCGCCTTTGATGCTGCATCAAGATCTGAACCAAAGGCAGCGAATGCCTCAAGCTCACGAAATTGTGCAAGATCAAGACGTAGGCGACCAGCAATCTTCTTCATCGCTTTAGTCTGAGCAGAGCCACCAACGCGAGAAACTGAGATACCAACGTTGATAGCAGGGCGAACTCCTGAGTTAAAGAGATCGGTTTCAAGGAAGCACTGTCCATCGGTAATTGAAATAACGTTTGTCGGAATGAAGGCTGATACGTCATTACCTTTTGTTTCAATGATTGGAAGACCAGTCATTGAGCCGCCACCTAGCTCATCAGATAGCTTTGCGCAGCGCTCAAGAAGGCGAGAGTGTAAATAAAAGACATCGCCAGGATATGCCTCACGACCTGGTGGACGGCGAAGCAAGAGCGAGACGGATCGATAAGCCTCTGCTTGCTTGGAGAGATCATCAAAAACAATTAATACATGTCCCCCGCCATACATCCAGTGCTGACCAATAGCAGAACCGGTGTAGGGAGCAAGGTATTTAAATCCTGCAGGATCAGATGCTGGGGCTGCAACGATTGTTGTGTACTCCATCGCTCCAGCTTCTTCTAGCGCTCCTTTAACAGATGCGATAGTTGAACCCTTCTGACCAATTGCTACATAAATACATTTAACCTGCTTCTTTTTGTCACCACTTCGCCAGTTATCACGCTGGTTAATAATGGTGTCAATTGCAACTGCAGTCTTTCCAGTCTGACGATCTCCAATAATCAACTGACGCTGACCGCGGCCGATTGCAGTCATAGCATCGATTGCTTTAATTCCAGTAGCTAGAGGCTCTTTAACTGGTTGTCTCTGAACAACTGATGGCGCCTGTACTTCAAGTGCGCGAGTAGTTTCTGCCTTAATTTCGCCTTTGCCATCAATTGGGCGACCAAGGGCGTCAACAACTCTTCCTAAAAAGCCATCACCAACAGGAACAGAGAGAATCTCTCCAGTGCGGCGCACTGTTGTTCCCTCTTCAATTCCGGTGAACTCACCCAAGATAACAACACCGATTTCGCGCACATCAAGGTTTAGCGCAAGTCCTAAGGTGCCATTTTCAAACTTTAGAAGCTCATTAGTCATTGTCGATGGAAGTCCCTCCACGCGAGCAATGCCATCGCCAGCTACAACGACGGTACCTATCTCATCGCGTGATGCGCTACCTGGATCGTATGACTTAACAAAGTTTGCTAAGGCATCACGAATCTCTTCAGGTCGAATCGTTAATTCCGCCATGATTTTTTCTCTCCCTATACTGCGAGCGCTCTGCCCGCGTCGGCCAAACGATTGACGATTGTGGCGTCAATCAATTCATCTGCAAATCGGATGGATAGACCACCCAAAACTTTTGGATCAAGTTCAACATTTAATCTCACTGGCTGCCCTATCTTGCCAGAGAGGCTGCTTGCTAATTTATCTTTCTGCGCCTGGCTTAACTCCACTGCGCTTTTAACATGAGCAATTACTCTCATCTTCCTTGCAGCGGCGGCGCTAGCATAAAAGGCGATAGTTTTTTCAATGCTTCTTCCCCGCATTCCACTTACCAACGCCGCTAGTAGTCTTGAAGTTGAAGGACTTACCTTTGATGCCAATAACTTTGCGACAAGCACTCGCTTGCCTTCACCGGAATACTTTGCTGAGTTGAGAATCTGACGAAGTTCTAGATCACTAGCCACGATTCTTGAGAACTGAAAAATCTCCTCCTCGAGGCGATCTAGCTCGTTATTTTGATTAGCAACAGATGCCTCGGCCTCAACGGCTAATTGCTCAATTACATCACCAAGATTCGATGGGCTCGACCAACGAAGGGCGGTTAGGTTAATAAGAAGCTTTATAGCCAGATCGGATGTGCTCTTACCAAAGAGCTCTTTAGCAAGTTCTGCCTTGGAATTAGCATCTCTGGAGTTATCAGTTAGCGCGCGGCGAAGTGGAGTCGAGGAATCAAGAGTTGTAACAACTGCAAATAAATGAGCAGAGAGCGCTGAAGCATCTGCTGCTGATAAGCCCTTTAAGAGCTCATCAAGTGATTTGCGAGCAGCGATAAGTGATTGGCGTGACGCCCCACCCAGTGCTGCCATTGCTCTACTCATTTTTACTTACTCTTCTCCAGATCTTCTAGGAAACGATCCACAATTCTTGACTGACGGACCTGGTCATCGAGTGCTTCTCCGACAATCTTTGATGCTAAGTCTGTTGCAAGAGTTCCAACTTCATTACGAAGTGAAGTAAGCGCTGCTTGACGCTCTGACTCAATAGCAGCTTGCGCGCTTGCAGCGATTCGAGTTGCCTCTTCTTGAGCTTTGACTCGCATCTCTTCAATGATTGCAGCGCCTTGAACCCTGGCTTCCTCTCTAATGCTTGCAGCCTCGCCGCGAGCATCTTGGAGTTGAGCTTTATATTGCTTAAGAGCTGCCTCTGCTTCAATCTGAGCCTTCTCTGCTCGCTCCATTCCACCTTGAATCGCATCTGTTCTTTCAGCAAATGCTTTTTCAAAACGTGGAACAACTGCGCGTCGAAGCACCATATAGAGAAGTGAGAAGGCGATGAAGCCAACAATTATCTCTGCGGTATGGGGAATTAAAGGATTTAGCTCCTCTGCCGCTAATTCAATAGAGCGCATGCTTATTTGCTTGACTCTAGAGAACGAATGCTAGAACTAGACCGAATAGCGCTAGAGCTTCAGCAAGAGCAAAGCCTAGGAATGCGATCGGCTGGAGAACGCTTCGAGCCTCTGGCTGACGTGCTACTCCATTGATATATGCGGCGAAAATAAGTCCGGTTGCAATACCCGGTCCAATCGCTGCCAGGCCAAAACCGACCAGGTTGAGTGTGCCTTCCATGTTTCTTACCTTTCCTTCTTCTTTATCCTTCGCGATAACCGAGCGTTATCGTGGGTAAATCTATTTATTTAATGCTCATCTGCCAACGCTCCAGCAATATATAGAGCTGTCAGGAGGGTAAAGATATAGGCCTGAAGGCATTGGACCATAAATTCAAAGAATGTCAGCGCAATACCGATGGCAAATGCAAAGGGACTGATCAATTTAAGTCCTATTACTCCTTGTAGCAAGTGCTCCCCACCCAAGATAAATACCAAGAGAAGCAGGTGGCCAGCAAACATATTGGCAAAAAGACGAAGACTTAAAGTCATGGGACGGACTAAAAAGTAGGTAGCAAGCTCCAAAGGAGTTATCAAGATATAGGCAGGTTTTGGAATTCCTGGCAGGAACATAATTTCTTTCATGTATTTCAAGAAACCTTGTTTACGTATTCCAACATAATGGAAGATAAAAAATGTGAAAGCAGCTAGAACATATGGAAATGAGATTCTAGACATCGTTGGAAATTGAATCATCGGAATAATTCCAAATAAGTTATTAACTAAGATGAAGGTAAAGAGAGTAAATAGATATGGGACAAAGCGCATAAACTCATGGCCAATTACCTCGCGCCCCAAATCATTTCTAACAAATGAATAGACCGACTCTCCAGCAAATTGGAGTTTTGAAGGAACTAGAGCTGCTTTTCTTGAAGCAAGAATAAAGAAGATTGAAATCAAAAGTACCGAGAGAAAAACTAGAAGAATTGGTTTAGTTGCAAACTCATTACCTTCAATAAATGGAGGGAGGTTGAAGTCTCCGGCATCGGGGGGATTAAATCCCTCATCCTTGCCAACCTCGGCTGCATAACTAAGCAAGAAAGAACTCCTTGAAGCGTTATTGGACCTTAATTCATGGGGAAGACGGGGTAACCCTATGGGCAAGTGGCCAGGTTGAGAAATTCAACTTAGCCAAAATAGGGGTCAAAAGGGTTACTTGCCTTACTTAAATTAGCGGGGCTCTCTTACTTTCGCCCAAAGCGGAGCCAGACTAGATAAAGGGCTGAACCCATTCCCAGAAGAAGGCCTGAGAGCAGGAAGAAACCGGTGTTAAGCCATTGATCAAGCCCCCAGCCAATTCCGCCCCAGATTAGAAGCCCTGAGAGCATATATCCAAAGATGGTCCAGAAAGCATTGTCCTCGCTCGGTCTTTTTGGCTCGCTACTACTCATCATTACTCCTTAGATTGGCTCTTAGGTTGAGGTAACTCTAGTCGTAGTTTAAAGAAAGCCCGAACCTCGCCAGATAGCCATGCGGCAGAGATGACCAAGGCGCTTATGCCGAAGGCAGTCCTATCAAGTGAATCAGGCTCACTTAAGCGAGTGACTGCAATTAGAAAGAGTGCAATCAGCAAGAGCTTAGTGAAATAGGACATCAGCGCAAGGGCCATAACTGAAATTGGATCTGCGTTCCTACTTAATATCCCAACTGCTATTGATACTGAAAAAAATATTAAAACAACAAAACTTGCAAGAGCGCTACCAAAAAATCCTGGGGTACCTGAATAAATTGTGAAAAAAACAATTGCGATAACAGTTGCAACGAGTGAAGCGCTTAATGCCCCGCGCCACATCTGCTTATTAGATGATGCAATATCCATCTATGCCTTGACCTTCTTCTCTCGCTTGGTGGTAAGAACTGCGCTTAGAAGGAGCAGCGCGCCCACTAGCAGCGCTGCCCAGAGTGGAATAAATGCTGAGAGCATTGCAGGAAGTGCAAGCATGGCGGTTACTAGATAGAGAATTACTGCGCTTCGTTGTTGTGAGTTTCCCCATGCCATTAATTTGTGATGGAGATGCTCTTGATCAGGAGCAAAGGGTGAGCGCCCCGATCTAACTCTGCGAAGAACTGCTAGCGCTAGATCAAGTAATGGAATCGCAAGAACTGCAAATGGCAAGAGAAGCGGAAGAGCGGCGGGTCCAATGTTCTCTGCAAAGAGCGCATTAGCATCAATCTGACCCATCAATGTAATAGCTGATGCTGCAAGCAATAAACCTAAGAACATTGACCCAGAATCTCCCATAAATATCTTTGCTGGATGGGTGTTATGTGGCAGAAAGCCAAGGCAGCAGCCAATAACAATTGCTGTTACAAGCGATGGCGCGCCAGCGCGACTAAAGCCATTTTCAACAGCTAATAGATATGAGAAGCCAAAGAATGCTGCCGCTGATATGCCAACAATTCCAGCAGCGAGACCATCTAGACCATCTATAAAGTTAACCGCATTAATGATTACAACTACCACAACTACTGTTAATAGCTGGCCAATATTTGTTGGAAGAACAATGATTCCATCTATTGGAAGCCAGAGAATTTGAATTCCAAAGATTAGAAGAATTGCTGCCGCCAAGCCTTGACCTGCTAACTTTGTAATTGCATCTAATTCATAGCGATCATCGAGAGCTCCAATTAAAAGTACAAAGGTTGCAGCAAGAAAGATTCCGAGTAACTCTTGTGAGTAAGCCTTGCCCACTAATTTAAGGCTGCTTACCATCACTAAAGTTGCTCCCATAGCTAGCCACATCGCTACCCCGCCCCAACGTGGGGTCACTTGAGTATGAATATCGCGTTCTCTAACAGAGGCAACTGCTTTTGAGCGCAGCGCAAGAGAGCGAACCAGCGGGGTGAACATATAAGTTAGTACTGCCGCGATTAAGAGAGTTAAGAAGTATTCGCGCATTAGGCTGGATAGACAGGGAACTTTGCAGTTAGCGCATTAACTTCCTTGCGAATTTGAGCAATCTTTGCCTCATCTTCTCCATCTTTAATGGCGCGAGCTATCAAAGATGCAATCACTGGCATCTGTTCGCTACCCATGCCTTGGGTGGTCACCGCTGGCGTTCCCACTCTAATTCCACTTGTTACAGCAGGTGATTCTGGATCATAAGGAATAGCATTTTTATTAAGTGAAATTCCGGCTCGGCCACATCTTTCATCCGCTACTTTTCCATTTACTCCAGTTGAGCGAATATCAATGAGAGCTAAGTGGGTCTCTGTGCCCCCAGATAC
>ENA-ORCY01000268-ORCY01000268.1-marine-metagenome-genome-assembly--contig:-NODE-268-length-34806-cov-4.776815_pt1 | contig 34806 bp, 33 predicted proteins | sample MGYA00248634_ERZ508507 | MGnify/ENA primary metagenome ERZ508507 (study PRJEB26178, sample SAMN06266269) | marine metagenome | isolation source: Columbia River Estuary | place: USA:Columbia River Estuary... | reverse complement strand
CATTTCAATGAATGCATCCATCCCAAAGATAAATAAAATTTTAAATACAGTAAAAATTCACAATGAAGAATTGATTGATAATTATTCATGGATTAAACAAAAAGATTGGAAAGAAGTAATATTAAACCCTAGTAAATTAAACGCTCAAGTTAAAAAATATTTAGATGAAGAAAATTTGTTTAAAGAAAATCAACTTAAAGATATTAACGATGTAGAAAAAAAACTTTTTGAAGAATTAAAATCTAAAATCAAAAATGAAGATAATTCTGTTCCAAAAAAAGATGGAAATTATTTTTATGGATACAAATATAATAAAAATAGCGAATATCCGATTTATTATAGAAAAAATATCACAAACAATTCTGAAGAAATTATTTTAGATTGTGAAAAAAAATCTAAAACACATACTTATTTTAATGTAGCTTCAATATCTCACAGTCACGATCATAAGCATGTGGCTTATAATATTGATACTAATGGCTCTGAATACTTTTCTATATTTATTGAGGATATCCAAAAACAAGAGTTATTAAGTCCTGAAATAAAAAATACTACTGGAGATATTGTTTGGTCTTTAGACAATAATTATATTTTCTACGTTAGACTAGATCAAAATCATCGACCTACAAAAGTTTTTAAACACAAAATTGGTTCTAATAGTGAAAAAGATTTATTAATTTATGAAGAAAAAGATCCGTCTTTCTTTTGTTCTATAAATTTATCAAAAACTAAAAATTATTTATTTATTAGGACAGCAGATCACGAGACTTCAGAATATCTTTTTATCAATCTAAAATTAAATGAAATAAAACCAACACTTTTTAAAAAAAGAGTAAAAAAAATTGAGTATGATTTAGAGCATCATGAAAAATTTTTTTTGATAAGCACCAACATCGATAATGCAAAAAATTTTAAAATAATGATCAGTCATGAAGAATCTTATCAAAAATGGGAAGAATTTATTCCTTATGAAAAAGTAAATTTAATTTTAGATTTTATTTTATTAAAAGACTGGCTCATTAGGTTAGAAAGAACTGAAGGTTCTGAAAATATAATTATCTTAAATCTTAACAATAAAAATCAACATAAAATTAGTTTTAATGAAGAAGCATATAATCTTTCATTAGATCATGGATACGAATATGAAACAGATACGTTTAGATACTCATACTCATCTCCGACAACACCAAAAAGTGTTTTTGATTATGACTGTAAATCAAAAAAACAAGAATTAAAAAAAACTCAAGAAGTTCCTTCTGGTCATAATAAAGATGATTATATTTGTAAAAAAATATTTGCTACAGCACATGATAATGAAAAAATTCCAATTACAATCTTTTATAAAAAAGGAGTTAAATTAGACTCCAGTAATTATTTATTACTTTATGGTTATGGATCTTATGGAATATCCATGCCAAGTAATTTTTCTACTAATAGATTAAGCCTGGTTGATAGAGGAATTGTTTATGCGATAGCTCATATACGCGGTGGCAAAGAAAAAGGATATGAATGGTATGAAAACGGAAAACTACTAAATAAAAAAAATACTTTTTTAGATTTTATAAGTTGCGCTGAAAAGTTATGTGAAGATAAATATACTTCTCCTAAAAAAATTGTTGCTCAAGGAGGCTCTGCTGGTGGATTATTAATGGGCTATATTGCAAATGAACGTCCAGATTTATTTCTTGGAATAATTGCGCAGGTACCTTTTGTTGATATCTGCAACACTATGCTTGATGAGGATTTACCTTTAACTGTCACAGAAATTCCAGAATGGGGAGATATTAAAAATGATAAAAAATCTTTTCTATATGTAAAAAGCTATTCACCTTACGACAATGTAAAAAAACAAAACTACCCCCATATGTTAGTTACCGGTGGAATTTCTGATCCTAGAGTTACGTATTGGGAAATGACAAAGTGGGTTGCAAAATTAAGAGAAAATAAAACAGACAATAATTTATTGCTCCTTCATATGAATATGACGGCAGGACACAGTGGTGCTAGTGGAAGATTTGATTATCTTAAAGAAATAGCAATGGAATATGGCTTTGTTTTAAAAATTTGCAAAATACTATCTTAATTTTTTTTCAACTCTATCCCAGAAAAATTCTTCCAATTTCACTCTATTTAATTTGTTAATTTCTTGAATTCCAGTTGGCGAGGTTACATTAATCTCAGTTAAATAATTTCCAATAACATCAATTCCTGTAAAAAATAATTTCTTTTTCTTTAAAAAAGGTTTTAAAATACTACATATTTTTTTATCTCTTCTCACTAAACCAACTTTCTTAGCACTTCCTCCTGTATGAAAATTAGCGGTAACGCTACCTTTTTTTGGGATTCTAGCAACAGAACCTACATATTCTCCATCTATTAAAATAATTCTTCTATCCCCTTCTTTAATTTCCTTTAAATATTTTTGTATTACTATTGGCTGTTTATATCTGCTAATTAATTTCAAAATCTTTCTCTTTAATAAAGCATTGGTTCCTTCTAATTTTGAAATGCCTTCACCTCCATTGCCGTAAAGCGGTTTAATAATTGTTTTTTTATATTTTTTTTGAAAATTAAAACATTGTTCAATATTTTTAGAAATAAGAGTTGGCGGAATAATATTTTTAAAATTAAACATTGATAATTTTTCAGGATTATCTCTGATTGATTTAGGATCATTCAAAATAAGAGTTTTATCAGAAACCATTTCAAGCAAATAAGTTGCTGTAATATAACTCATATTAAATGGTGGATCCTGCCTAACTAAAACAACGTCACAATCATCAAGAAATATTTTTTGAGTTTTAGATTTTTTGAAGAAAATTTTTTTATTTGGAAATAATTTAAAAACATTACCCGAGGCAGATACTCGTCCATTTTCATAAATCAAATTCTCTGGTAGGTAATGGAAAAGACTATGCCCTCTTTTTTGTGCCTCTAGAGCTAAAATATATGTGCTGTCTGATTTAATATTAATGGACTCCAGAGGGTCCATTTGAATGGCTATTTTAAAATGCTTCTTCATCAAAGATCTTAAATATATCCTGTTTCCATCTAGTATTATACTTTTCTATAAGCGACTGAGCGGGTGATTTTTTATCATTAATAAAATTATGAATATCTTTAAGAAAAATATTCTCATCTACCCCTTTACTATTAGTCTGATTTCTATTCTTCAATCCTAATGCTGAAAAGGCCACTAACTTCTTAGCATGATCAAATATTTTTTTATTTTTAATTTCAGTATCAAAACCTTTTTTTGGAACTTCTAAATATGCATTATGAATATCTTGGTAATTCCAATTTTCTACATACTCCAAAGCCTGATTTAATGAATCCTCATCATAAAGAAGTCCCGTCCAAAATGCGGGTATTGAACATATACCTGCAGATGAGCAAGAATCTGCGGATCTAATTTCTAAATATTTTTTTAATCTTAATTCAGTAAAAATAGTTGATATATGATTTTCCCAATCTTGAATGGTTGGTTTTTTATTTGGATAGTTTTTTAATTTTCCAGAAATAAAATCATTAAAACTTTCACCTGCACAGTCAATATATTCACCATCCTTAATTATAAAATACATAGGAACTTTAAGAGCAAAATCTACATAACGTTCAAAACTATTTTCATCTTGTAAGAAAAATTCTGGAATTCCAGATCTATTTTTGTCGGTATTTTGCCAAATATGAGTTCTATAAGATAAATGACCATTCAACTCTTTTTCTTTAAATGGAGAATTAGAAAACAAAGATACAGCTACAGGAGTGATGGCCGCTATTAATTTTGATTTTTTTTTGTAATCAGCCTCATTTAAATAATCTAAATTAACCTGTGTGGCGCAAGTTCTATGCATCATATCTAGCCCATTTCGACCAACGCTTGGCATATACTTTCTCATAATTTCATATCTCCTTTTTGGAGATTTAAAAACGTCACTTAACTTTACAATGGGGGCAAATCCATTTCCTAACAAACCTATTCCTAATTTAGCGCAGACAATCTTTAATTCTTTCAAATAAGAATTGATTTCATTGCAAGTTTGATGAATATTTTCAACAGCGTCTCCTGATAATTCAAATTGTAAACCTGGCTCCAAAGTAATATTTTTTTTATCCTTAACTAAACCTAAAATATTTTTTCCTTCTTTAATTGGTACCCAATTATTTTTTATAAGTTCAGAGAAAATTTTTACAATACTAATATCGCCATCATAAGGAATAGGGTTTTTATTTTTTAAATCAAATAAAAACTTTTCATGCTCAGTTCCAATTCTCCAACTATCTTTAGTTTTAGAACCTTTTAAAAAATATTCTATTAACTGTTGTTTGTTATCGATGTTTTGCAATTTAATATCTAATTTATTTTTTGAATTGACCTAATTTATTCCTTAGAGCCTTCAAATTCAACTGACATTGTTTTATTTTAATGTAATAAAAAAAATATATATTCACTTAATCAAACTAAAATAGGAGAAATTCATGAAAGGTTACTGGATTGCAAAATATAAAAAAGCGGAAGATGCAAAAAAATTAGGCAGTTATGCAGAAAAAGCTTTGAAAGCTATTACTGATTTTGGGGGAAAGCCTTTAGTAAGAGGAGGAAAATATATTACTCTTGAGGGCGAAGAATTTATTCGAACTGTCATTTGGGAATTCAGTGATTATAATGCTGCATTAAATTGTTACAAATCCAAAAATTATCAAGAAGCGTGGTCTATAGCCAAAAATACTGTTGTTAGAGACCTTATGATTGTTGAGGGAATTTAATACTCAACTGGCACAGGATCTATACTTCTCCACATATACCAAGTGGCAACCGTTGTGTATGGATGCCATTTATTTTTAAAAAAATCTAACTGATCTTTTTTTAAAGGATATTCCTTTTTATAATTTATAGAAATTGCTTTGATTAAACCAATATCTGAGAATGGAAAAATATTTGACCGATTAAGATTAAAAATAAGAAACATTTGCGCAGTCCAAATTCCTATGCCTTTAATCCTAACTAAGTGCTTTATAGCCTCTTCATCTGACATTTTTTGTAAATTTTTTATATCTAGTCTTTTATCAAAAAATTCTTTTGCAATCGTTCTCAAATACAAAATTTTTTGACGTGACAAGCCAATAGAGACAAGTTTTGCTCGTGTTAACTTTATTAAATTTATTGGTGTAATTTTTTTAATAACTTTTTCAAATTTTAACCATATTGAATCTGCGGCCTTTACCGAAATTTGCTGACCTATAATGGCTCTACACAATGAATAGAACGGATCATTTCTTGTAATTAAATGACCATCGTATTGATTAATAATTTTTGCTAATTTCTTATCTTTTTTAGATAAAAATTTCTTTGCCTCATGCCAATAATGTGGTGGTTTAATTTTTTTCATTACAAACTAACGCTTCTTATTTTTTACTTGTTCACGCTTAAATATTATAAAAGAACTAATAATAATTATTATTGCACCAATAATTGTTGAAACTGAAGGAATCTCAGAAAAAATATAATAACCGAAAAAAATTGCAGATAACACGCTTAGGTATTTAAGCGGTGTTATTAATGATGCATCAGCTCTTCTATATGCTGTTGTCATAAATAAATTTGCAATAGATCCGCAAATTCCTATCATGAATAAATAAAAAAAGTCCAAAATACTTGGCATCTTCCATTCTTCAAAAAAAAATGCTGTAGAGCTAATAATTATTAACAAAGCTGTAAAATAAAAAGCTATTAAATAATCTGGTTCAGTTTTTGATAATCTTTTAATTGAAACTGCAACAATGCTAAATCCGATGCAGAAAAAAATTGGGAAAATACAATATATATTAAAAAGACTAGTTCCTGGTTTAGTAATAAACAGAACACCAATCAGCCCCGCTATAACCGACAACCATCTTCTATAACCAACAACTTCTTTTAAAAAAATTATTGAAAAAATTGTTACAAACACTGGTGTTGCTTGAGCAATAGAAACCACGTCCGCTAATTTCATATATTTTACACCAATAAACGTTGAGATCATTGCAAATGTTCCAGCAAAAGCTCTTATAAAATGCAATGTGGGTTTTTTAGTTTTAAAAAAAGTAAATGCTTTATCTTTAGGGATTAAGAAAAAAATAGGAATTAATCCAAATAACCCTCTAAAAAAAGCAATCTCACCGATTGGATAATTACTTGTTGTTAATTTAACTAGAATATCCATCACAGAAAAACAGATAACGCTTAACAGCATATAAAAAGAACCTGTTCTATTAGATGATAGCATCAATATATTTTACCTAAATCTTTTCATAACATATAAAAATAACTTTAATATAAATTTAACTTAATATAAATTTTTTATGAGTATTGCTATTTTTGCAGCTGGGTGTTTTTGGGGTATTGAAAAAAAATTTGATCTTACAAAGGGTGTTACAAAAGTTGAGGTGGGTTACACTGGAGGAGAAACTAAAAACCCAACTTATGAGCAAGTTTGCTATGAAGAAACGGGTCATGCTGAAGTGGTAAGAGTCAATTTTGACGAAAATATTATAACTTACAAAGAACTATTGAATGTTTTTTGGTCTTGTCACAATCCAACTACTTTAAATAGACAAGGACCCGATATTGGCAAACAATATCGTTCAGCGATATTTTATTTAGATAATAAACAAAAACTTGAAGCTGAAGAATCTAAAAAAGCAATGAATGAAAGTATGTTTGATAATAACATTGTCACAGAAATTACTAAATTTAATGAATTCTATTTGGCAGAAGAATATCATCAGAAGTATCTAAAAAAACTTGGAAAATATTAATGTCGTTAGTTACAACAGAATGGTTAGAAAAAAATATTTATAAAGAAGATATTAAAATACTAGATTGTTCTTGGCATATGCCAAATACTAAAAGAATTGGTAAAGATGAATTCTTAAAAGAACATATCCCAGGATCAATTTTTTTTGATATAGATAAATTTTCAGACCCTTTAGCAAAATTTCCTCACACAATTCCCTCTGCAAATCTATTTGAAAAACTTACCTCTGAACTTGGAATTAAGAACTCAGATCATATTATAGTTTACGATAGTCTTGGTATTTTTAGTGCTCCTAGAGTTTGGTGGATGTTTAATTATTTTAGTCATAATAAAATATCCATATTAGATGGTGGTTTGGTTAAATGGAAAAATGAAAATAAAAAAATAGAAAATGGACCTGGGCAAAACTTTTTAAAAAGTAATTTTAAATGCATCACAAAACATGAAATGCTTGTGTTAATTGATCATGTTAAAGAAAATATTAAGAATAAAAAATTTGAATTAGTTGATGCTAGAAGCAAAGGTAGGTTTGATGGAATTGAAAATGAACCAAGGCCAGATATAAAAAGTGGATCTATCCCTAAAAGCTGCAATATGCCTTGGGTAGAATGCATTGATCCTATTACCAAGTGCTTCTTATCTAAAGAAGAACTTCAAAAAAAATTTGAACAAATAAATATTAATAAAAATTCTACCGTTGTATTTTCTTGTGGCTCAGGTGTTACCGCCTGCATTCTTGCTAAGGCCTTTGAAGTTATAGATGGAAAAAAATTCTCGGTTTATGATGGGTCATGGACTGAATGGGCCAGTCAATAAATAAGCCTCTAGAATCAAGTATATTTCAATAACAAAGAAATTTTTTTTTCAATTAAAGCATGTTATTACATGCATCTTCATGGATACTTCAAAAAAAATAATAATAGCTGTCAGTATCATTTTTATTCTTGTGGTTGCGATCATTTCTGGTCGAATGATTTTAAATAATTTTATTCAAAAAAAAATTAATGAAGTAAAACCAACTGAAGTCATTGCTGAAGAAGTAAAAAAATTAGAATTTTACCAAAAAATTGAAACATTTGGAACTGCATTAGCTAATCAATCATTTTCTATTCGTATTAAAAAAACAGAATTAATTAGCTCTTTAGAATTTGACAAAAATTTAATGATCCAAAAAAATCAATTAATTGCTCAGTTGAAGACTGAAAAAATTACAGCTCCTTTTAGTGGAAGACTAGGAGTTAGAGAAATTACACCTGGAATTTTGGGTGGTGAAGATTCTATAATCGCAACCTTAGACGATATTGAAACGATTAAACTCGATATAAAAGTTCCTGAAAGTTATTTAAATATTCTTAAAAAAGATTTAAAAATTAAAGCAAGTTCAGAGGCGTTTAACGAAGTTTTTACTGGAACATTAGATACTGTAAGTGCTCGAGTTGACCCGATTACAAGATCTATTTTAGTTCAAGTAAAAATCAAAAATGCTAATTATAAAATAATTCCTGGAATGTTAGTGAATGTAGAAATTATATATAATGAAAAACAATCTTTAGGCGTTCCTGAAGAATCAATAATTCAACAAGGAAATAGAACCGTAGTTTACAAAGTAATAGATGATAAGTCTGTTGCGCTAACAGAGGTAAAAACGGGAATTAGAAATTTTGGAAAAGTTGAAATAGTTTCTGGTCTTAATCCTGGCGATAAAATTGTAATAGAAGGCGTTTCAAAAGTTAGAGATAAGGCGCAAATAAAATTAATTAATAAATAAGAAATGTTCTTAACCGACATAAGTATTAAGCGTCCAGTTTTTGCAACTGTGATGTCGATAATTCTCATTATATTTGGTTTAGTTATATTTAATAAAATAGCAGTTAGGGAACTTCCAGATATTGATCCAAGTATAGTAACTGTAAGAACGGTTTATAAAGGAGCCTCAGCAGAAATTGTAGACTCACAAATTACTCAAAAAATTGAAGATATTGTTGGCGGAACTCCTGGTCTAGCTACCATAGATTCTAGAAGTGAGGACGGAAGATCGGTTGTTAAGATGGAATTTGAACCAGGCGTTAGTGTTGATGAAGCAACAAATGATATTCGAGACAGAGTATCAAGAATTATTGATAATTTGCCTGATAATGCCAGTCGTCCCGAAATATTTAAAACTTCAGAAGGTAATCAGGTGGCAATATGGCTGAGATTAAGAAGTAAAAACTTAAATGACTTAGATCTTAGTGATTATGCAAGCAGATATTTAAAAGATTATTTTTCAAGTGTTGATGGAGTTGGTCAAATCATTTTATCTGGTGAAAAAGAAATATCATTAAGAGTATGGATAAATCCATCGGCTTTGTCAGCTAGAGATTTAACTGTTTCAGATATTGAATCAGTTTTATTAAAAGAAAATATTGAACTTCCTGCAGGGAGATTAGAGTCTAAAAGTATAGATCTTAATATTAAAGTAGATAAGAATTATAAAAACATTGAAGATTTTAAAAATTTACCAATTAAAAGAGCTAGGGACGGATCTTTAGTAAGACTTAAAGATGTTGCTAGAGTTGAATTAGGCCCTTTAAATTTAAGAACTTTATTTAAAGGAAATGGGGATCCTGTAGTTGGTATTGGAATCTACCAACAATCAAATTCTAATACTATTGCTGTTGTTGATGGAATTAAAAAAAAATTAACCGAGGTTAAAAAAGATCTGCCTGAAGGTATACAATTAGATGTTGCCTTCGATAGATCAAATTATATTCGTGTTGCGGTCAATGAAGTTTATGTAACTTTATTTATATCCGTTGCTCTTGTCGTTGCTGTTATTTATTTATTTTTGGGAAACTTAACCTCTGTAATCATACCTGCCCTTGCAATACCCGTCTCTTTAATTTCTACTTTTTTATTAATTTATGCCGCAAATTTTAGTTTAAATTTATTTACTCTAATGGCCCTTGTTATTGCAATTGGTCTCGTCGTCGATGATGCTATTGTGATGTTAGAAAATATTTACAGGAGAGTTGAAGGTGGGGAATCTCCATTAATTGCATCTTATAAAGGAGCAAGCCAAGTTTCTTTTGCAATTATTGCAACAACCGTTGTCTTGATTGCAGTATTCGTGCCTCTTATTTTTGTAAAAGGAATTGTTGGTAAATTATTTACAGAGTTAGCTTTAACTTTATCATTCTCAATTGTCATTTCTGCATTTGTTGCGCTTACATTGTCACCAATGCTTGCTTCAAAATATTTAAAAGTATCACACTCAAAACCAAATTTTCTAAAAAAATTTGATTCTTATTTAGATAAATTTTCTAATTTTTATTTTGAAACTCTGCTTTTATTGCTTTATAAAAAAAAAGAAATTGTTATCTTTTTAGTTGGAGTTTTAATTTCAGTTATTATTTTATTTAAAATTACTCCTAAAGAATTAATTCCTCCTGAGGATAGAGGAGTATTCTATGTTGTAATTCAAGCTCCCGATGGTTCAGGATTTGAATACACTAAAGAAAAAACCGAAAATATAGAAAAAATATTTTTAAGTGATTTAGGAAAAGGTCTTTATAGAGAGATTTTAGTAAGAGTTCCTGGATTTCAAAGTGGTATTGATCAAGTAAACACTGGTTTTTTAGTAATCCTGCTAGAGGATTGGGGAAAAAGAAAAAAATTCTCTAACGAAAATTTAGGTGGAATATTCCAACAACTAAATTCTTTCCCTGGCGTTAAAGCATTTCCAATTATGCCTCAAGGTCTAAGAGGTGGCGCTGGTGAAAAACCAGTTCAATTTGTATTAAAAGGAAATACTTACGAAGAACTAATTAAATGGAAGGAAATATTAAAAACAGAAATTGTAAAAAATAAAAATTTAGTAAACGTAGATGATGATTTAGATCTAACAAAGCCTCAGTTAAAAATTAAAATTAATGCAGACAAAGCTGCAGACCTTGGTGTTTCTGTTGATTCTATAGCAAAAACAATTGAAACAATGTTTGGCTCTAAAGAAGTTACAAAATATACAAAAGACGGTAGAGAATATTCTGTAATGCTACAAGCGGATGTTAAGAATAGACGAGAACCTTCTAATCTAAATAAAGTGGTTGTAAGATCTAGTTCTGGAAAATTAGTTCCGCTTACAAGCGTTGCAACTTTTTATGAAGAATCTACTTACACATCTTTAAATAGATATAACCGACAAAGAGCAGTTACTATCTCTGCAAGATTAGTTGGTGGCTATACTATTAGCGAAGCTCTGAATTATTTAGAAGGTATTACCAAAGAAAAATTACCAGCAAACGCTAGAGTTGATTACAAAGGTGAATCTTTAGAATTTAAAAATACAAGTTCCGATATTTATTTTATTTTCATACTTGCATTATTCACAGCTTATTTATCTTTAGCTGCGCAATTTGAAAGTTGGAGACATCCATTAACTATCATGTTGACCGTTCCCCTTGCTATTCTCGGTGGAATTATTGGGCTTTGGGTAATTGGTAGTTCATTAAATATTTACAGCCAAATTGCATTAATTGTACTAATAGGTCTCGCCGCCAAGAATGGTATTTTAATAGTGGAATTTGCAAATCAATTAAGGACTCAAGGTTTACAATTAAAAGAGGCAATCATTGAATCATGTAGAGTTAGATTAAGACCTATTCTAATGACTTCGGTTGCAACTATTATAGGCGTTGTTCCGTTAATTATAGCAACAGGTCCTGGTGCTGCGAGCAGAGCAACGGTTGGTATCGTTATTTTTATGGGAATGCTTTTTGCAACACTTTTTACTCTTTATGTAATTCCCGTGATGTATTTAATTATTGGAAAAAATACTGGAAGAATGGATGCTGTTGAGATTGAACTTGAAAAACAATTAAAAGAAGCTTCTAGTAAATAAAATACTTATTCGTCGTTAATTGATTTTTGCACTGATTAAGTTGTGCTCTATATTTTTTTGCAACCCTATCCACTTCTCTTGCATAAGGAATAACTTTTGGTGATTTTTTATAATCTTTAAAGTTTCCCCAACCCTCATGATAGGCAATATATTGTTTAAAATAATCATCTTTTGGAATTTTTAATATTTGATTACTTTTGTTAATATACCAACCTATAAAATCTACTGAATCGTTAAAACTTATTCTAAGAGCAAGCGGCTGATCTGTTTCACGCACAAACTGATCCCAGGTTTTGTTTATTGCTTGAGAATATCCAAATGCACTGGATTTTCTTTTATAAGGAATAACTTTAAACAATTTATCCCACTCAGGCGCTGCTAGCCAATCAAAATCAGATTCTCTTTGAATGATTGCCATCTGCAACTCTACAGGCGCTCCCCATTTTTTTTCTGAATTTTTTACAAACTTGTACCAAAAATAATTATCAGTAAACATCAGACATGTATTTGAAGTGTCTCTTGGTGCAGAAATGCAGGAAGTGATAAATAAAAGGGAAAAATATAATAAAAATTTAAATTTATTTCGAATCATTAAACTAAACTTAGTTTAAATAATTTTATTTGGTAGAGCTTTTAATCCAACTTAGAAAATCTTTATTCCCATTCTTTATATCTAAAAAAACAACGCATGGACATTCATAAGAGCTAATTTTTTTTACATGCGTAATAATTTTATTAATATTTTTCTTCACTGTTTTCCCAATAAGAATATTCTCTTTTGCAATATTAACTTTTTTCTTATTCCATTTAAAATAAGATTTAACACTTGGAATAATATTTGCGCACGCAACTAGATCTTTTTTAACAAGGTCATAAGCGATTTTATTTGCTTCAACTTTATTCTTACAAGTCATGTAAAATAATTTATAATCACTCATAAATTTTTAGTATCACAATTTAAAAAATAAAAAATGTATAATTTAATTCTAGTAAGACACGGTCAAAGTCAGTGGAATTTAGAAAATAGATTTACAGGTTGGTACGATTCTGAGCTTACGAAGCAAGGAATAGAAGAGGCGCAACAAGCAGGTTCTTTAATTAAGAATCTTAATATCAATTTTAATTTTGCATTCACTTCTTTTCAACAAAGAGCCATTTTAACTTTAGATGAAATAAATAAAAAACTAGATTTAAGTATCAAAAATATATTTAAAGCTTGGGAATTAAATGAAAGACATTATGGGGCTCTGCAGGGTCTTAATAAAGAAGAAACTGCAAAAAAACATGGTGAACAACAAGTAAAAATTTGGAGAAGAAGTTATGATATCCCTCCTCCACCTATGGATAAAAGTGATCCTAATCATCCAGCAAATTATCCAATTTATAAAAAAATTAGTAAGGATTTAATTCCTGATACTGAATCTTTAAAAGATACTTTTAAAAGAGTTATTCCTTATTATGAAAAAAATATTTTACCTATTTTAAAAAAAGAAAAAAATGTAATCATTTCAGCACATGGCAATAGCTTAAGATCTCTTTGTAAAAAAATATTTAACATTACTGATGGCTCAATTATTGAATTAGAAATCCCAACTGGAAATCCAATTCATATTACATTGAAAAGCGATATGAGCGTATCAAAGTATTTATATCTTGATCAAAAAAGAGCGAAAAAAATATTAATTAACCAATAAGATCTAATTGTTTTAGCTTCTCGTAAATTGGTAAATCCGTAACGTGGTAAAATATATTTGGAGCAACTTCTCCAACCATTTTTTTATCAGCAATTACTTCATCCCATACTGGTTGGATTGAAAAATTTTCATTTTTTTTATTTTTTAGCAATGCAGGATTAATAATCTGGCATCCTGTAAAAATTAAATTATTAGTATCCCCAGGTTGCCTAAATAAAAAAGGTTCAGATTTTATGGTAAAATCACCTTTTAAAGTTTTATCAAAACTATTCTCTCTCTTAATCATTAAAAGACCCGAGTTGGCATTGTGTTGTGTAAAATTTTTGTACAAATTTTTTAATGGAGATAAATATTCGTCAGACCAAATTGTATCGCTGTTAATAGAGATAAAAGGTTTGTCGGAAAAAAATGATAAGGCATTTCTAATTCCGCCTCCTGTGCCTAGGATTTCTTGCTCTTTAAAAATTTTAATATCATAAATGCTTTTATTCTTTCCAGCGAAAGCTTCTATTTGCTCTCCAAGATGATGAGTGTTAATGGCAAAACTTTTTACTCCAAATTTTTTTAAAAAATTTAAAGTATTCTCAAGTAGACTAACATTGTTAATTTTGAGTAATGGTTTTGGTGTAGTATTTGTAAGGGGAAGAACTCTTTTTCCAAAGCCTGCAGCTAAAACAATTGCTCTTTCAATCATTTACCTTTTAAGCACCACTCAATAATTCCCTTTTGACAGTGCAGTCTATTCTCAGCTTGTTGCCATACCACAGATTGCTTACCATCAATAACACCAGCGCTTACCTCTTCTCCTCTTTGTGCTGGTAAATCATGCATAAAAATTGCATCTTTTTTTGCAATTTTCATTAATTTTTCATTAACTTGAAAATTCTTAAATGCTTTTCTTTTTTTACTTAAATTTCCTTTATCACCCATAGAAATCCATTTGTCTGTCATAACGCAATCTGCATTATCCACCGCATCTTTTGCATCGTGCAATATTTCAATATCTGCTTTTTTCTTCTTAGCCCAAGCAACAACTTTTTTTGATGGCATAAAATCTTTTGGACAGGCAATTTTTAATTCAAAATCAAATTGAGCGGCAGCTTCCATTAAAGAATTAGTAACGTTATTACCGTCACCAACCCAAGCAATTTTTTTACCCTGTATGGATCCTTTGATTTCTTCAAATGTCATAACATCACTCAAAATCTGACAAGGATGACTGTCATTCGTTAGTCCATTGATAATAGGCACTGTAAGAAGCTCAGAAAATTTTAATAAAGTACTATGCTCAAAAGTTCTAAGCATAATAATATCTGAGAAAACTGAGAAGATTCTTGCTGTATCAGCAATTGTCTCTCCGCCAATACCAACATGCAAATTCTCAGAATTAATAACTATCGTCTGACCGCCTAACTGTCTCATTGCTAAATCAAAGGATAGTCTTGTTCTTGTAGATGGTTTTTCAAAAACCATCAGTAGCATCTTTCCTTCTAAAGGATTGTCTTTATCAATAAGAACTTTGCCTTTATTATTTCTATTCTTTTTTCTTGTCTTAGAATTTTCGACAATCTGTCTTAAATCTTTTTTTTCAATCAAACTTAAATCTAAAAAATGTTTCATAACTAAAATTCAGAACAAGTTTTCGTGATTATTTTAATTGCTTCATCAATATCTTTTTTTTCAACAATAAGCGGAGGTAGTAATCTTATAACGTTATCGCCAGCTTTTACTGCTAGCATCTTATTTTGAAATAAATGATCTAAAAACTTATTATTATCTACTTTTAACTTAATTCCTCTTAAAAGACCAATGCCTCTTACTTGTTCGATAATATTACTATATTTTTTTTGTACTTCTTTTAATTTTGTCTCAAAATAACTACCAACTTCCTGAACATTTTCTAAAAATCCTTTTTGTAAAACAATATCTAATACCGCATTACCAACACTCATCGCTAAAGGATTTCCTCCAAATGTACTGCCGTGCGATCCTGGTTTCATTCCAACTGCAACTTTTTTACTTACTAAGCATGCGCCTATTGGAAAACCACCACCAATTCCTTTTGCAATAGGAACAATGTCTGGAACAATGTTAGCCCATTCAAATGCAAAAAATTTTCCACTTCTTCCAATTCCACACTGAACCTCATCTAAAATAAGTAAAATTCCATTGTCATCACAAAGTTTTCTTAAAGGCTTCAAGCAATAATCTGGAACAACTCTAACTCCGCCCTCTCCTTGAACAGTTTCAAGCATGATTGCAGCGGTATTTTTTGTAATCGCTTTTTTTAAAGCCTCATGATCTCCAAATGGAACTTGATCAAAACCATCAACTTTAGGGCCAAATCCTAACGTATGCTCTTTATTATTAGCTGCAAATAAAGCGGCTAAAGTTCTTCCATGAAAAGCACCTTCAAAAGTAATAATTCTATTTCTTTCAGGCTGACCTATTTCAAAAAAATATTTTCTTGCAACTTTAATACTTGTTTCAGTTGCCTCTGCTCCTGAATTTACAAATATAACAAAGTCAGCAAAAGTATTATCTGTTAATCTTTTAGCTAATTTTTCCTGTTCAGGAATTGTAAAAGCATTAGATACATGCCACAATTTTTCAGATTGTTTTTTTATGGTCTCAACTAAATGAGGATGGCAATGTCCTAAAGAATTTACAGCAATACCGGAAACGAAATCTAAATATTTCTCTCCTGTAGTTGATGTAAGGTAAGTTCCTTTTCCTTCTGAAAAAGAAACTTCTCTTCTTTTATATGTACCTAATACTGAACTCATGAAAATTAGCTTTTAATTCTATATCCTTTTTTAAAAAGGATATAACATATTACCCATAAAGCTAAATTGATAAATGTTAAGTAAAAGAATCCTATAACAATAGATCCATCAGCCTGTCCTAAAAATCCATATCTAAATCCATCAATGGCATAAAAGAACGGATTTGCATGACTAATATAATAAAATGCTGAATGTAGATTTTGTATAGAATAAAAAGTTCCTGATAAAAATGATAAAGGAACAATAACAAAGTTTGTAACTGTTGCCATATTATCAAACTTTTGAGCCCATAATCCTGTAATAAATCCTAAACAAGCAAGCATTGATGAACCCAGTAATGCAAATATAAGAATTATAAAAATATTATGAACCGGTATATGCGCAAACGGAATAATAATTAACACTGAAAAGAATCCAATAACCAAACCTCTTGTGATTGCTCCTAAAAGCATTGCAGCTGTTACTTCCATAGGACTAAGCGGTGGATACAAAATATCGACGATATTTCCCTGAACTTTAGCAATCATTAATGATGAAGAAGTATTAGCAAAAGCATTTTGCAAGATCTGCATGCAAATTAGGCCTGGCAATATAAACACTCCATATTCATGTCCTAAAATATTATTTCTATTAAGTCCTAAAGCTATTGTAAAAACAGCTAAAAAAAGCACTAGCGTTACTACAGGTGAAAATACTGTTTGAATCCAAACGTTCAAAAATCTTAAAATTTCTTTTTTATAAAGCGTGTAAAATCCAATCCAGTTAATGGATATGACTTGTGGAATTCTAATTTTATAATCTTTAATTGCGCTCATATTTTTAAGTATTATTAAAATATATAGATAAATGTGGATAAATTTATGTAAATTAAATAAATCACTGATTTATCTACATTTTTTTAACCTATATATAGTATAATTTACTTTAGCTTAGACTACATATAGTATTTAACCCGTGTTTATGGGATGGACGCCAGAAAAAACTGAACAATTAAAAAAGCTTTGGAACGAAGGTCATACTGCGAGCCAAATAGCTGGAATGCTAGGTGATGGTATTTCTAGAAATGCTGTTATTGGAAAATCACACCGTTTAGGACTTGCTGGCAGATCTCATTCTAGAAATATTTATATTCAAAAGAGCGAAAACAAGTTTCATCATAAAAATAGCGTTCCTTTAAAAAGATTAAGAAAACCTCGTGGTCTTAGAGCTATTATTATTGAGAAAGATTTTGAGCCTGAAAATCCAACTAGTTTAGAAAATTTAAACGAAAAAACTTGCAGATGGCCTATTGGACATCCAGATGAAGCTAATTTTTATTTCTGTGGAAGAAATCCCATGGAAGAAAGAGTTTACTGTAAATTACACGTTCTTCATGCTTACCAGCCTAAAGGTTGGAAAAATGAGGAGGAAGATAATAAAAGCACAAAAGGAACAACAGAAGAGCTTCCAGAGTTTCTTGAAAAGAAAATTAAGTCTGCTTAATTAGTGTAAATAATCTTAGATTTTATTTTCATTTCATCCCCCAAAGATTTCAATCTTTTTTGGACTTGATTTGAAATTACTTGTGCATCTTTTTTAGAAACTTTTAGAATTAAATCTTTATTACTATCCTTATAAATTTTTATCTTATCAAAAAATATATTAGATATCACACCGATTGAAGAAGCTAATCGCAAAGCTGCGCCAATCCGCTTACAAGCTGAAATTTCTTCATTACTTAGTAATTTTACAAATTCAACATTTGGATAATATTTAGTAGAACAGTGTCTCCAAAAAGAAACTAATCCAAGTTTAATTCTATCACTATGAGATAATTTTAAGATAGGTGCATTGATAACTTCTTGAAAAACTAATTCAGCTCTTTGGTAAACCCCTAGACCCCAATCAAAATTACTTAACGAGCAGGCTGGTAGCAAAAGTCTATGAGGAAAATATTCTTCATTGCTTGAAAAAAGATTCTTAATAAAATTATATAATTTTAGATAATTAGCTGCGTAGTCTGCTTTTTTATGAGAAATAAAATGTACGGATCTATTTAAAGAATTATTCTGCAGAACTTTTAAATAAGGTCTGCTTATCAAGGAACCTTCTCTAACTCCTGATTGTGAAAGAAAAACACTAACTGGATCACAAATTCTAATTAGGTTTGATAATATGAATCCTCCTATTGGAATATAATTAGTTCTTGATTTGGTAGCTGAGGCTAACTTCTCATATTTAATTGCTTTTACAGTGTTTAGTTTATTTGCAAATTTTAAAGTTTCAGAACCAGAAAGTTTATATTGGTGCAAAATAGCTAAGGGGTAGTTAGTCTTTATCATGTGTGCGTTCATAAGGGTTCTCCAAGTCCCCCCACATAAATAAAGGTTTTTCACTTTATTTTTTCTAAGCCATTCAATTTTATTTAAGTAAAAACTTATGATTTTTTTTACCTTATTCTTGTTTTTTTTTGGTTGGTTGAAGAGCCTTAAAACACCTAATGGAAGTGATATTTTCTCATGAATAATATTTTTTTCTACTCTAGCAAGCTCTAAACTTCCCCCTCCTAAGTCAGCTACAACTCCATTTACTTTTTGAAAACCTATAACAACACCAAGCGCAGAATTTTCAGCTTCTTTATTACCTGATAAAACTATTATTTTTTTTTTAATAATTTTTTGAGCTTTAGTAATAAATTCTTTAGCATCGGTTGCTTCTCTAAGGGCGGCGGTACCGATTGCTTTATATTTTTTAACTTTAAGATTACTAAGTATCTGCTTAAATCGTTTTAAAACAGTTAAAGCAAATTCAGCTCCTTTTGGATCAAGTTTTCCAGTTCGATCTAAATTCTTTCCTAATTGACAAACGGCCTTTTCATTAAAAACTGGTATTTGAGAATTTAAAATATTATCATAAATTAACATTCGAATAGAATTAGATCCAAGATCGATAATTGCTTCTTTATTTATAAAGTCTTTTTCTCGTGAGATCATTTTCTATATTATTTAACTAATCTTAATTTCTCTGGCATACTTAAATTAATCGAACTTCCTCTACCAGATAAACTAGGATTTTTCATGAAATAACTGTGCGCAGAAAAATTATCCTCTGCTGTAACATTAATCTTTTCATAACTTTCATCAGATTTTAAGAACCAGCTATTTTCTGCATCTTTGTAATTGGCAAGCATAATTTGATCCAATACCTGCTCATGCACTGTGGAATTTTCTATTGGTATAAATAATTCAACTCTTCTATTCAAATTTCTCGTCATTAAATCTGCCGAACTAAAAAATGCAAGATTAGATCTTGATGGCATCATTTCTCCATTGGCAAAACAAAAAATTCTTGAATGTTCTAAAAATCTTCCCACAATACTTTTTACAATAATATTTTCTGAAAGCCCTTTTATACCAGGTTTAAGACAACAAATACCTCTAACGAATAAACAAATTTTAACTCCGGCATTAGATGCTTCATACAATTTATCAATCATCGCTTTATCTACTAAAGAATTAAGCTTTATCCATATTTCAGCATGTTTGCCTTTTGACTTATTTTCAATCTCTTGATCTATCAATGAATATAGTTTTGTTCTTAAAAACAACGGCGATAGAATTATTTTTTTTAATTTTTTAGGCTCTGCGTACGTTGTTATATAATTAAAAAATTTCTCGACATCCTCGCATATAATTTTATCTGAACTAAAAAATGATAAGTCTGTATATATTTTTGCATTAATAGGATGGTAATTGCCGGTACCAAGATGAACATAGCTAACTAATTTATTTTTCTCTTTTCTTACAATTAAGCTAGATTTTGCATGTGTTTTTAGCTTTATAAAACCATAAACAACCTGGACACCTGCTTTTTCAAGCGTAGAAGCTAAACTAATATTTGTCTCTTCATCAAATCTTGCTTTAACTTCTACTACTGCTGTAACTGATTTACCTTTTTCTGACGCTTGTATTAATGCTTTAACGATTGGTGAGTCAGAAGTAGTTCTATAAAGAGTTTGTTTTATAGCAATAACATTGGGGTCTTCGGCTGCCTGATTTAAGAACTGAATAACAGCATCAAAAGTTTCGTAAGGGTGATGCACTATAAAATCTTTAGCTTTAATAGTTGCAAAATAATCATCATTGAACTGTTTTAATCTTTCCACTTGTCTTGGGTTAAATGATTTAAATACTAAATTTGCATTTTTTTTATTATAAATTTGATCAATCTGATGCACTCCAACAAAACTTTCCATTTCATACACTTCGTCCTCTGTTACTTCTAATTTTTTATAAACGAATTTCTTTAATAAAGGATCAGCATTAGATCTTATTTCTAATTTAACAATTCGACCTCTTCGTCTTTTCTTTAAAGCTTTTTCTAGATACAGTATTAAATCTTCCGCTTCTTCTTCAAACTCAATATCACTATCTCTTATAATTCTAACAGAGGTATATTTATTAAGACGATAGCCTGGAAATAAATAATTTACATAATTACTAATAATATGTTCAATGCTTAAATATTTTTTTACATCGGCTCTATTACTAATATTAATGAAACGATCAATATTTTGCGGGATCAGAATCGTAGCGTAAAACTTTTTACTTTTATTTCTTTTATTTAATAACATCACTAAAAAATGTCCTTTATTCGGAATAAATGGAAAAGGATGAGATGGATCTATAATCAATGGAGTCAGTACAGGATAAATATTTTCTCTAAATATTTTATTTAATCTAACTTTTTCTGATTTATTAAGATCACGATAAGATACAAATAATATTCCGCTTTTGTCTAAATCAATTTTTAATTTAGACCAAGCCTCATTTGAATTTGACAATAATTTTTTTGTATCAATAATTATATTTTTAAGTTGTTGTTCGCTTGTAAGACCATCATGAGATAGGAATGAAACTTTATCTTTGATTTGAGTATAAATTCCAGCAACTCTGACCATAAAGAATTCATCTAAATTATTTGCTGCGATCGATAGAAATTTTAGACGTTCAAGTGTAGGATTTTTTAAATTTGAAGCTTCTGCAAGAACTCGTAAATTAAATTTTAACCAAGATATTTCTCGATTAATATACTTGTTTAATTTTTTTTCTTTTCTTTGCATGTGAGTTTATCTAAAGATTTATGACTTAATATATTACAATAATGTTAAATTTATATGTCATGAGGCATTCCAAATCTAGCTGGAATGAACATAATATTAATGATTTTGAAAGACCTCTATCTAAAAGAGGAAGGAAGGATATTAAATTAATAATTGCATTTCTTAAAAAGAAAAAAATTACATTTGATTTGGCCTGCGTATCTTCTTCTAAAAGAACTAAACAAACTTTTAAAATTTTAAAAAATGATATTCGCAGCAAAAAGATAATATACTCTAAAAAATTCTACCTATGTAGCGAGAGTTTTATATTAAATACAATTAGAAAAACTAAAAAAAAATATAAAAATATTCTTATAGTTAATCATGAACCGTGTTGTAAAAATTTAGTTTTGAAATTAATAAAGAAAAATAAATTATCTTTTATAAATAAAAAATTTAGCACATCTGCAATTGCAAAATTGGCATTTAGTATTGAAGATTGGGAAAGTTTAAAAAACTATTCTGGAAATTTAACTTTATTTAAAACTCCAAAAGATTTTTACTAAACATCTAGTGAATAGCCAGACGATCTAACTGTTCTAATCAAATCAATTTTATTATGCAAGTTTATTGCTTTTCTAAGTCTTCTTATATGCACATCAACAGTCCTGCTCTCAACATTTATATTCTCGCCCCATACATTATTTAATAACTGTTCTCTGGAATAAACTCTTTGTGGACTTTTTATAAAAAAGTCTAATAATTTATATTCAATTGGTCCTAATTTTATTTCTTTATTATCTCTAAAAACTTTTTTTGTAATTCTATCGATCTTTAAATCTTTAAAAGTTGCAGTCTCTTCTAGCAGAGAAGGTTTTGATCTTTTAATTAATGATTTTACTCTTAATAATAATTCCTTATTATTAAATGGTTTTGTTACATAATCATCTGCCCCAACCTCTAAACCTTTAATTTTATCATCAGGTTCGCCTTTAGCAGTTAAAATTAAAACTGGTATATTTTTTAATTTTTTATCTAATTTTATTTGCCTACAAACATTAATTCCTGATGTATCAGGAAGCATCCAGTCTAATATTACTAGGTCAGGTGTTTTTTCTTTAATAATTTTTAAAGCATCCTCTCCTGTTTCCGAGCAAAAAACTTTAAAACCTTCTTTTTCTAAATTGTATTTTATTAAAGTTACAATTGATTTTTCATCTTCAACGAGCAGGATGTTAGCTAACATTTTGCTTAATTTAATTTTTGATTTAACCTTTTGGCCTATTTCCCTTAATTTCTTCTCCTTTAATTAAAAAGTATACATACTCGCAAATATTAGTTGAATGATCTCCAATTCTTTCAATATTTTTTGCAACAAAAAGAAGGTGGGTTAAAGACTCAATATTCTTTTTTTCTTTTTTCATATTACTTAAAAAGTCTTCAAGTAATTTATTAATTATGACGTCAATTTCTTTGTCACTGTTCCACACAGATAAAGCTAACTGTTCATCTTTTTTAGAATAAGAATCCAATGTTTTTTTCAGGTTATTCTGCACAAGTTCAGAAGCAGTTTTAATTAATGAGAAATCCTCATTATTAAGATCGACTTTTATATATTTAACTCTTTTAACAATATTTTTTGCAAGATCCCCTATTCTTTCTAATTCTGCAGCAATCCTCATTGCTGATACAGTTTCTCTTAGATCAATTGCCATAGGTTGTCTTAAAGTAATAAGATTAACAACTTGATCGTCAACTTTTTTTTCTAACTCATCAATTCTTTCGTCTTTTCCAATAATTTTATCAATTAACTCTTCATCTTTTTTTACCAGAGCTATAATGGAATTAGAAAATTGACTTTCACACAAAGCCCCCATTTTTAAAACGGTACTATGTAGCGTTTTTAACTGTCCTTCGTATGAGCTAACTATATGTTCTGACATTTTAACCAAACCTTCCTGTTATGTAGTCCTGCGTTAATTTATTATCAGGATTCTTAAATATTTTTTCTGTTAAATTAAACTCTAAAATTTTACCTAAATGAAAAAAACCTGTATTTTGCGAAACTCTTGCTGCCTGTGACATTGAATGTGTAACTATTACAATTGTATACGTTTTTTTTAACTCATCAATTAGTTCTTCAATTTTTGCAGTTGCTATTGGATCTAGAGCAGAGCAAGGCTCATCCATTAAAATTACCTCAGGATTGATTGAAATAGTTCTTGCTATACATAGTCTTTGTTGTTGACCTCCCGAAAGTCCAGTTCCTGGCTGATTTAATCTATCTTTTACCTCATCCCAAAGAGCTGCTTTTTTTAGACTACTTTCGACTATTCTATCTAAATCATCCTTATTATCTGCTAAACCATGAATTCTTGGTCCATATGCAATGTTATCATAAATACTTTTTGGAAATGGATTTGGTTTTTGAAAAACCATTCCAACTTTTTCTCTAAGTAAATTTACATCCACATCTTTTTTATTTATTTCTTGACCATCTATTTTTATAGAACCCTCAACTTTGCATATATCGATAACATCATTCATTCGATTAAGGCATCTAATGTAGGTAGATTTTCCACATCCAGAAGGTCCAATCAACGCTGTAACTTTTTTTTCTTCTAATTCTAAATTTACGTCAAACAAAGCTTGTTTGGCTCCATAAAAAACATTTAAGTTTTTTGTTGATATTTTTATTTTTTGATTTTTCATATTAAGACCATTTTTTTTCAAATTTGTTTCTTAGGTATATTGCAAACGAATTCATAAATGCTAAGAAAAAAATTAAAATAATTATAGTGGCAGAAGTTTTTTCAACAAATCCTCTTTCAGCTGACTCTGACCACAAATAAACTTGTACAGGCAAAACTGCTGATGGATCAAATGGTGTAGATGGAACAACATTAATAAAGGCTACCATTCCAATTAATAGAAGTGGAGCTGTTTCTCCTAATGCTTGGCTAAGTCCTATAATGGTTCCTGATAAAGTTCCTGGCATAGCTAAAGGAACAACATTATGCATAACCGTCTGAACTTTGGAAGCGCCTAAAGCTAAAGCTCCCTCTCTGATAGATGGTGGTACAGCTTTTAAAGCTGCTCTGCACGGTATAATAATTCTGGGCAAAGTCATTAAAGCAAGCACTAACCCCCCAACCAATGGAGTTGACCTTGGTAAATAAAAATAATTTAAAAAAACTCCAAGGCCTAATAATCCAAATACTATAGATGGCACTGCAGCTAAATTATTTACATTTACTTCTATAATCTCAGTAATTTTATTTTTTGGGGCAAACTCTTCTAAGTAAATTGCAGCTAAAATTCCTAAAGGAAAAGATAATAGCAGACAAACAATTAAAGTAAAAAATGATCCCATTAACGAAGCGCCTACGCCTGCAATCTCGGGTTCTCTTGAATCGGCATTAAAAATAAATGGCCAATTAAATTCACTAATAATTTTATTTTTGCTATTTTGCTCATCATAAATTTTTAATTGGAAATCTGAAAATCTTCTTCTATCTTCTGGAATGTCTCTCGGAAAATTGCCTTTATGCACTTGATCAATATCATCCGATAGCGTCAGTGCAACTTCTGCTGTTTTATTTAAAACATCTTTATTTTTTAAATAAAACTTTTTAAGCTCAATTGTTGCATCTATACTAACTAAATCTATTAATTCCGCTTGTTTTAATTCTGGAGCATTAGGCGCCAAGCTTAATAGTGCTTCTTGTAAAACTTCATCAAAATTAGCTTGTTTTATTTCTTTGTCCGTTGAGCTTGAATTAATGCCTAATTTTTTTTCATTAAAATTAATTTTTAAAAGAATTTCTGTTCTTGAAAAAGCACTTAAACCGTTAGTAAAGATATTTATAAGCAAAATACATAAAAACGATAATGCTATAATGATTGATGAAATTCCAAAAAATCTAAATCTCTTTTCAGCACTATATCTTTTTCTAAGAAATATTTCCTTTTCTCTATTATTCATACTTTTCCCTAAATTTTTTTACAATGTTTAAAGCAATAATATTTATAACTAATGTGAAAAAAAATAATGTAAGACCTAAAGCAAAAGCCGCTTGCGTTTTTGGGTTATTAAACGATTGATCCCCTATTAAAATTGTTACGATTTGCGTTGTGATCGTAGTAGACGCTTCTAATGGGTTAATTGTTAAATTTGCTCCAAGTCCAGCTGCCATAACAACAATCATAGTCTCGCCAACAGCCCTTGATATTGCAAGAAGAATTGACCCAACAATTCCTGGAAGGGCAGCTGGTAAAACTACTTTTTTTATAGTTTCAGATTTAGTTGCACCCATTGCATAAGAGCCTTCTCTTAAAGAAACTGGAACAGCATTAATCACATCATCTGTTAGCGAAGAAACATAAGGAATAATCATAACTCCCATTATCATTCCAGCTGCCAAAGCACTCTCTGAAGATACATTCAATCCAATTCCCTCTCCGATAGTTCTAAAAAAAGGGCCAACAGTTAATGCTGCAAAAAAACCATAAACCACTGTTGGAATTCCAGCTAAAACTTCAATTAAGGGTTTTACAATTCTTCTGATTTTTCTAGAAGCATACTCAGCCATAAATATTCCAGAAAAAAGTCCAATTGGAACTGCAACACACATTGCGATCATTGCTATGAAAAAAGTTCCCCAAAATAAAGGGACTGCACCAAATACATTTTCGACATCGGCGGTTTGAACTGATGCATCTCTTACAAAGGCTCGACCAGGAGCCCAATTAGTTCCCGTAATAAAGTCAAAAATAGAAACTGCCGTGAAAAATTTAATACTTTCAAAAAGTAATGAAAGTACAATTCCAAGAGTTGTAAATACCGCAATAGCTGCGCATAAGAACATCACAACTCTAATTACTTTTTCTACACTTTCTCGAGCTCTTATATTTTTTAAGATTTGAGAGTATGCAAAAGATAAAGAAAATATTATTGCACTAAAAATAACTGAAAATTTTGATAATTCTAAAATCTTATTAAGACTTAAAAATTTTTCAGCGTAGGGCACTAAATTTTGAGGAATAGTCCCTGAAAAATTTTTCTCAGCAATAGATTTAATTTCAGAAAATATTAAATTTAATTTATTCTCATCTATTGAAGGGTCGGCTCTAAAATCAGATAAAATAAAAACTTTGACAATATATAATTCAGAAAAAGACCAAAAAAATAATATTATTAAGGCTGGTAAACCGCACCAAGCTGCTAAGTAATAACCATAATATTCGGGCAATGAGTGGAATTTTTTTCCACTTATTTTTGTTTGTTTTAAAACTTTTGCTTTTCCAAAAAAATAACAAGATAAACTAAAGACAGCAATCAATGATAGTATTGTAAGATTCATTTGACTTATATTATCTGATGCTGCTTAACTTTTAATTTTAGAGCCGAAAATAATTTCGGCTCTAAATTCAATTAACTTAACTAAATTTTAATTTAGTTCTTCATCGCTGTTAACTTAACAGCAACGTCTCTAACTTTTTCCTCTGTTTCTTTAGCGTTTGGAACTAAACCAACTTTAAAAAGATAACCAGTTGAACCAACTGCTGTTTTTCCAGTGTATTCAGTTAAGAATTCTTTAAATCCTGGAATAACTGTAGCGTGAGCTTTTTTAGCATACAAGAATAATGGTCTTGCAACAGGATAAGTATATTTCTGTATCCCTTCAATTGTTGGAGCAATTCCGTCAATTTTTGCAGCCTTAATTTTATCTTTGTTTGCAACTAGATAACTATATCCAAAATATCCGAAAGCATTTGGAGAAGAACCAAGTTTCTGAACGATCAAAGTATCATTCTCACCCGCTTCAATTACAGCTGCATCTTCTCTATATTTTGTACAATTTTTTGGATCTGCTAATTTTTTAAAAGCTTCGTCGCAACCCTTGCCCATTATTAAATCATCCCAAGCATCTCTTGTGCCTGATGTTGGTGGAGCAACTAAAACTTCAATTTTCAGATCAGGTAAAGACTTATCTATTTCATTCCAGTTTTTATATGGATTTTTTACTAATTTTCCATCAACTACAACATCATGAGCAATTGCTTTCCATAGTTGCGCTTTTGTAAAATTAACATCTTTTCCTTTGATTGAATGTGCAAATGTTAAACCGTCATTACCAATTGGTAACTCTATAATTTCAGTTACACCATTTTTAATGCATAGTTCCATTTCATCTTTTTTGATTGCTCTTGAAGCTCCAGTCATATCTGGATGTTGAACGCCTACACCACCACAAAAAGATTTAAAACCACCACCTGTTCCTGTGCTTTCAACAACCGGCGTTTTGAATTTCCCCTGTTTTCCAAATCTTTCCGCAACAACTGTCGTGTATGGATAAACAGTTGAAGATCCAACTATTTTTATTTGATCACGTGCTATTGCTTGAGATGAAATTATAACAGCAACTGCAGTGATAAATATTGTTTTTAATTTAATCATAATTATCCTTAGTTATTTAATTGGCTGCACATTAATTTTTTGAGATGTTTTAATTATTACAATTTAATGACACTTTTGTTACAAAACTAACCTTTTAGTTGTAATAGAAGTTATTTAATCTCGTTTTTTTATTCTCTAAATTTTAAACTAAGCTTTAGGCAATCTAATAATAAATTCACTACCAAGTCCAATTTTGCTTGTAATTTTTAACTCACCTCGATGTTGATTTATTATATGTTTTGCAATGGCTAATCCTAATCCTGTCCCTTCAATTTTTAGTTTTCTAGTATTTTCAGCCCTAAAAAATCTTTCTGTAATTCTATGAATGTCTTCTTCGTTAATTCCTATGCCTTCATCAATAATTGAAATTGAAACATACTTTTTAAAAATTTCATCAACTTTTAAAATTTTAATTTTAATAGTTTTTGAAGGATTACTAAATTTTATTGCATTATCAATTAAATTTAAAAATAATGTAGATAATTTTTCTGCATCACCTATTACAAATTGTTGATTATTATCTAAATCTACTTTTAATGAAATTTGCTTATCTTTTACTCTTTTAGAAGTTAAGATAATTACATCTTCAATTATTTTTTTTATATTCACTTTATTACTAATTGAGATATGTTCTTGTTGCTCAATTCGACTTAACATCATTAAATCTTCTATTAAAATCTCCATTTTACTTGCTTCTAATTTCATGATTTCAATAAATTTTTTTTGAGATCGGGGATCGTCTTTTGCAGAATCTTCAATCGTTTCTAAAAAGCCTTTTAGTGAAACTAGCGGTGTTTTTAAATTATGACTTGCGTTGGCTATAAAATCAGAACGAATTATTTGAGATTTTTGTACTTCAGTAAAATCTTTAAAAACTAATAATATTTGCTCAAATTGAATGTTGCTTATGCTTGTTTTATAAAATTTAAAAATCGGATTTTTAATCTCGATATTTATTGTTTTTATTTCTTTATCAATCCTGTGCTGATCTATTTGCTCCAGAAGTTCAGATATTCTTACAGCTACACTTATATGTTTGCCTTCTAATTTTTCACCAAAGTTGTTTGTAGCTGATTTATTTGCATAAATTATAACATTAAATTTATTTAATATGATAATTACATCTTCAATTTTATCAATAAATAATCTTTCTAAATCTTTTTTTCCTAACTCCGAATTAAAATTTGTGATTATTTTTTTTTTTGTTTCAGTATTTTGATCTTCTTTTTGATAATTAATAAAAATAATAAATATAAAAAGTATTAAAATATTAAAAAATAGTATCCATAAAGAAAATTTTAAAAAAATATAAAAAATTACATTTGCTAAAATTGCTATAACGCCGATTAAATAAATCATTAATTTGATAATAGTCTAATAATATTAAGGTTATTTAACAGAAATTATGTAATAAAAAAGTAACATAAGTTTCATTTTACTTACACACAAATCACCTAATCGAAGCTTCAATGGCATTTATAGATAATTTAAAAACTAAATATTTACCTAAAGATTTTTTTGTCTCAACAAGTAATTTTTTTCAACCTGTATTTGATTGTTATTTAGCAAATAGTAAAAGTGAAATTAGAAAAGCTCAAAGACTTAGATATAAAATATTTTTCAATGAAAGAAATGGTCAAAAAATTTTCAATTTAAGTTCTTTTAAGAGAGATGCTGATAAATTCGATAAATATAGCGATCATATTATAGTTACATTTAAGGCGTCTAAATTTAGCAAAACTAAAATTGTTGGAACATATCGATTGCTTCAGCAAAAGGTAGCTCTGCAACAATGTGGGTTTTATTCCTCTGAGGAGTTTAATTTAAATACATTATATAAATCACAAGACAGACCACAGAATGGATTAGAATTGAGTAGATCTTGTGTATCTCAACAGTTTAGAAAAAAAAATGTTTTACATTTAATGTGGTCGAAAATTAATGAATATGTTCAGCATAATAAAAATGATGTCCTTTTTGGAATGGCAAGTTTTTTAGAGGAAAATCCAAATGTAATTAAAGAGGAACTATCTTATTTATATCAAAAGTTTTTAATGCCAGAGAATATAAGAGTTGATGCAATTTTTTCAAAAAAAACTGAAATGAATTTAGTGCCAACTGAAGGCATGTCTGATCTTTCTATTATTAAAAAGTTGCCTCCACTTATTAAAGCTTATTTAAGATTAGGTGCTAAAATTGGTGATGGTGCAGTTGTAGATAGATTATTTAAAACAACTGATGTTTTTATATACCTTCCTTTCAATACAATTAAACCTGAATATTTAAAAAAATTTAGTTTATAATATTTTGATTCTATATGATCAAAGTATTATTACAAATATCAGTAGAAAAAATATTTGGTTTTTCTTACCTCAAACAACTTTATAAAAAAAATTATTCAGACCCCGATTTTAATAATAATTTCTGGAAAAAAACTTTGGAAATTTTAAGAATTAAACATATTCTTAAAAATGCAGAACGTATTCCAAAGCAAGGTCCTTGTATTATTGTGTCTAACCATCCCTTTGGAATACTTGATGGTTTAATTATCTGCTCTGAAGTTGCAAAATTAAGAAAAGATTACCGAATATTAATTAATGAAGAACTAACTGCAATTGATCATATAAGAGATTATCTTTTTCCATTAAGGCTAGATATGAGCAAAGATGCTCTAAAGCTTAATATAAAATCCAAAAATGGTGCCATTGAATTTATAAACAAAGGAGGATTAGTTATTATTTTTCCCTCAGGAGAAGTTGCAACTTCTGAAAGACTTTTTAACAAAGCTATAGAAAAAGAATGGAAGCCTATAATTGGATCAATTGTAAGAAAAGTTAATTGTAAAATTTTGCCAGTCTACTGTCATGGTCAAAATAGTTTTTTATTTCAACTTACAGGTATTATTAACTACAAATTAAGACGAATACTGTTTGCAAGAGAGTTGATTAATAAATCCAATAAAAAATTTAATGTTGAATGCGGCGAGTTATTAGATAGTCAACTTTTTCATAAACTCGAAAATTCTCAGATTGCGAAAAATTTAAGATCCGAAACTCTTAAAATTGTAAATTTACACTAGCGGTTTGCAAGAATATTTTTGCACAATTCTCCCATGTGTATTGCTTTGCAATTTCTTTGCATTCTTCTTTCTTAATATTCAAAGCTTTCTTCATAGATTCTTTTAAATCCCAGTCTAAACAATCAGCCTTGGTATTTTGCAAGATATCTAGAGGGCCTGTCACTGGATAGGCTGCAACAGGAACGCCTGCTGCCAATGCTTCAATAATAACAATTCCAAAAGTATCTGTTTTACTTGGAAATACAAAAACATCGCTTGCTGCAAGATAGGAGGCAACTTCTTTTTCCTTTAACATTCCGGTAAATAAAACGTCTTTATACTTTTTCTTAAGCTCATTAAATTGAGGTCCATCCCCAACCACAATCTTTGAACCTTCAATTTTTATATCTAAAAAGGCCTTAATATTTTTTTCAATGGCAACTCTACCAACGTAAATGTAAATCGGCGAAGGTAAAGAAACATTTGCTTTTTCCACTTTACCAAAAATATTCCTATTTACGCCTCTACTCCATACTACTAAATTTTTAAAATTTCTCTTTGTTAACTCATTTTCCATATTCTTAGTTGTAACTAAGATTTTATTGGCAGGTTTATGAAAATACCTCAAAAAAGAATATCCAACACCAACTGGAATATGAGTTCTTTTATTTACGTACTCAGCAAATTTTGTATGTAAAGAAGAAGTAAATTTTATATTATTTTTCATACAATATCTTCTTGCAAAAAATCCAAGTGGCCCTTCTGTTGCTATATGAACTATATGCGCATTAATCTCTTTAATTTTTTTATAAACTTTAGGATAAGCATTAATTGATAATTTTATTTCAGGATATGTAGGGCAAGGAATTGTAATAAAATCATTTGGTGTTATTAAAAAAACCTCATGATTTTGTTTTTTAAGTTCTTCTACTAAATAACTTAGAGTTGTTACAACACCATTTACTTGGGGATGCCAAGCATCAGTAACAATAAGAATTTTGTAACTTTTCATTAAGATGCAATTTTAAGCTGCTCTACATCTTGATTTTCTGTAAACAATTCTTGTCTTTTTTCTATCCAATTAATTAGTTCTAACCTTCCATCAAAATGCTCAACTAACGCCGTGCAACTTTCAACCCAATCTCCATCATTAATATAATGAATATTATCGATATACTGCATGTTAGCGTGATGAATATGTCCGCAAATAATACCGTCTACCTTGTGTTGTCTTGCATAGTTTCCTACTAATTTTTCAAATTCACTAACAAATTTAACAGCATTTTTAACTTTAAATTTTAAATATTTAGATAATGACCAATATTCATAACCTAATTTTTTTCTAAAAAAATTTATGTAACGATTAAAATAAATTAAAAAATCGTAAGTAAGAGAACCTAGTATTGCAAGCCATTTAGCGCATTGAATAATTCCATCAAATTGATCTCCATGAACAACTAAATACTTTTTGTTATCAATAGTTTCATGAATGACCTGATTTGCAATTTCAACACCGCCAAAATTGATTGGTATAAATTTTCTTAAAATCTCATCATGATTACCAGATAAATAAAATACACGTGTCCCATGACGGGCTTTTTTTAAAATTTTTTGAACAACATCATTATGAGATTGTGGCCAATACCAAGTATTTTTTAAAGCCCAACCGTCAACTATATCTCCAACTAAATAAAGTTTTTCTGATTGTGTATGCCTTATAAATTCCAACAAAAGTTCTGATTGGCAGCCTCTAGTCCCTAAATGAAGATCTGAAATCCAAATACTTTTATAATTTAAAATTTTATCAATTCTATTTTTGAAAGACTCTTTTTTTAGCATTTAATTTCATTTCGAATCATCAACCATGAATTGAACATGTTATTGTTACAAAATTGTTAAAATTGAATTTACTCTCAATATTCTTTAAAGTTTTTGCTTAACAAATAAAAATTTCTGATAAAAGAATTGTCAGATGGTAAAAATAACAAAATCTATAGAAATTTTTGTATTTTTTATAATTATTCCAATAATCTTAATTCCAATAAATTCCAACATCGCTATGTTTTCAGCTCTGACAGCGGTCGCTATAATTTGTGTTTGTTATTTAAAATATAAGAAAGTTACTTTAATTAATCTCAAAGATTTTAGATTTGATCAATATCTTAAAATTATTTTTTATAAGTTTTTAATTGTTGCCACATTAGTTTTAACCTTTTCTTATTTTTTTGATCCATCTAAATTTTTAAATCTTCCCCGCTCTGACTTTTTTTTGTGGTTATTGATAATAATTCTTTATCCAATTTTATCAGCTTTCCCTCAAGAGATTGTTTACAGATCTTTCTTCTTTAAAAGATATGGCAATTTATTTAAAAATAAAAAAGTTTTAATTTTTGTAAATGCTTTTTTATTCAGTTTTGCACATATTATTTATTTAAACCCTATTGTAATTTTTTTTACTTTTATTGGGGGTTTAATAATGGCGGAATCCTACTCTAAACATAATTCATTAATAAAAGTTTCAATCGAACATGGATTGTACGGAGATATTGTATTTACATCTGGCCTTGGAGCATACTTTTATCACGCGCAAGGATTAACTATCAGCTAACCAGAATATCTGATTAGCCGATCGTTAGATTTAGTGAGTTTGATTTTGAGCTTCTACAACTACCGCTTCTTTTTGTTTCTGAGTATGTGGCTTAAATTTCTTAAATTCTGATTTAAGCTTAGAAACTTCTTTATCAAGGCTTACAACTTCTTTATTCAGTCCTTTGATAAATTTTTTTAACTTTTTAAAGTTTTTCTTTGATATTTTCATGATTGAATTTAAGCAAAAATTTTATTTGAGGTAAATTAAAATTTCACAATTCTTTAATAAATTTGCAATAATAATAGTATACACAACTTAACCGAGTGCTTATTTACTTTGCATCCTTAAAGTTAATTTAGTTAAGTTAATTTAGTCTAGTGAATTTTTCTCTAGATCTCCCTAATAGCAAATATGTAAGCACTCACCAATCCTCTAAATTTTAGTATATTTTTTTTATAATCAATCGAATAATAACTTCATGTAACGTCATGAAGAAAATCTGCATTATATATAATTCAAAAATAAGTTTATTTAATAAATTTTTACTCAATAGAATTATAAAAATTTTAAGAAAAGAAAATCATGTTGAAACTTTTGGAACAGAAAGAATTGGTCACGCAACTTTACTATGTAAGGTTCATATAAAAAAATTCGATATTATCGTTGCAGCTGGCGGCGATGGAACAATAAATGAAGTTATCAATGGGATGGATGATAAAACATCCCTTGGAATAATACCCCTTGGAACAGCAAATATAGGAGCTTATGAAGCAAATATTAATAAAAATCCAAGTAAAGTAGCTCAAATTATATTGTCAGGAAAAATTAAAAAAATTCATATTCAAGAAGTAAATAATAGAAAATTTTTTTTGATGACGGGAGTTGGTTACGATGCCTCAGTAGTAGAAACAGTTCAATCAAATTTATTCTTAAAAAAAATATTTGGGAAATTATTTTTTTTTATCGTTTCAATTGCAAAATTAATTTATTTTAAAAAATATGAGTTAAAAATTCTTGCTAACAATAAAGTTTATCTAGCAAATTGGGCCATTATAACTAATGCTAAACATTATGGTGGCTCTTTTCAATTAACAAAGGATACAGATATTTTTGAAAAAAAATTAATTACTTATTTATTTGTTAATTTAACAAGATTTGACGTTATAAAAAATTTACTTAAAATTTTAAAAAAACAAAACTTAGAAGAAAATAATAAAGTAATTAAGATTGTAAGTGATGATATTTTTATAAACTCTAAATTAAAAGTACCTATTCAATGTGATGGTGAATTTATAGGTTGTTTACCGGTGCAAATTAAAAATACGAAAAAAACAATTAATCTTTTAGTAAAAGAAGAATTAAACGTACAAGCTGATTAATAGTATCACTGCAGCAATAAGAATTAAAAAAACAATTACCGCTTTATTTAAGGGAAGATTATTTAAATATCTAAACACAAATT